>OFEK01000244.1_pt1 | contig 72042 bp, 68 predicted proteins | sample 1521131 | NCBI WGS metagenome assembly OFEK01 (sample SAMN05720209, study PRJEB24109) | activated sludge metagenome | isolation source: Anaerobic digester | place: China | collected 2015-12-16 | reverse complement strand
GGTGTAGGTTCTGTAAAAAAGAACTGATAGACCAGGTACCTATGGGGTACAATCCTGCATAGGAGGGTAGAGTGGCACTACCTAAGGTTCCATTGATGAAGGTGGGTCGGAAACGGAACAACTGGAGTTCATTTCTCTTCCACTTGAGATAGGAACCACCGAACTTCCACATGGAAGCGCCTCAATTTATTGAGGTGAGGATGTCACAGCTACGCATCATTCCAATACTAGTACTAATCATTGATATTAAGTAGGAGTGATCATTGCGTTCTCATATATTGTAAAATTGGCAGTACTTAAAATCCGCCACCAAACCTTATATACTGCTGGATTAATTGAGTATATTATATTATGGCATGTTATTTCGACAAGCATCACCCATACGCATAATACCTATTTTTTTAATTTTTATTGATTGTTCTTCGCACCTATCTAATATTTTTGTTAGCCAATGTAAGCCAATAAACATCTCAAGATCCTGACCTTTTGACTCTATAAGTCATACAAAAAATCAGAGGGTATATACTGTAATGTATATACCCTCTAATCCCTCTGTGGCGTGCCATTCAGGACTTGAACCCGAAGCCTTTCGGTCCGTAGCCGAACGCTATATCCAATTTAGCTAATGGCACATATTTAACTTTTCCCACTAAAACTACGTTTACCTTTTCCTCCGTAGTCAAGCGCTCTATCCAATTGAGATATGGGCGCATATTAATATTCCATATTTAATAGTTCAATTTAAGTTCAAGCATTCACTTAAATTAAATATCATATTAATAATAATACAAATCCATTATAAAATCAACTATATTTTTTTGCTAATTTCGCCATGGTATTACATAAGAGTCATTTTCCTGAGGAATATCTTTCTAATGCTATTAAAAGTTATCCTGGAAGACATTAATCTTTTAATGATAAGGTGGCATTAATCTCCTGCAGCTCCTGCATTTTCCGCGTCTTCCGTACTATCATTATTTTGCAGATACTCTTCCAGAACTATCCCCCTTGATTTAATCTCTGTGGCCGCTTCAATCCCTACATATCTTAAATGCCATGGCTCATAGTTATATCCGGTTATGTCTTCTTTACCTTTAGGATATCTAATTATAAACCCGAAATAATGTGCATTATCTTTCAGCCATTGTCCTTCTTTTGTTTTACCAAAGTTTTCTGTCAGGATATTTGAAGCACCTGCCTTATTTGTTACATCCATTGCCAGGCCTGTTTGATGCTCACTTTGTCCAGGATAAGCTACATATTTACCGGCTTCTTCTCTTCCTACAGCCTTAACTTTTTTATCATATATCTTCTTTTGATAATCAAAAGACCTGTATCCGGACACACCAAACAGATTTATACTCTCTTTTTCCGCACTCTTAAATAACTTCTCAAGTGCTTTAGCAGCATCTTTCTGCATCATTTTTTGATCCATAGCAGTGGTGGTAGGAAATTGAACATCTGCTTCAACGAGATTACCAGGTACATATTTTTCCGGTATATCGTGTTCCTTATTCACCAAAATCAAAATATCTTCAGCTTTATTCATTTCCTCAGTAGATGTTAATACTGCATACGTGATTTTAATAATATATCTCCCTGATATAAATACCACTGATATTAATATAAACATGAAAAGCAAGTTTTTGAAAAGCTTTGCCTTATTAAGTTTTCTCTTCCTGTATCTTCTGTAAGTTGACATAATACCCCCGCTCTCCTGTTACAATAATAAACAAGTTTTGTAACAGGTATATTACAACTAAATAAAATATTCAGGACAATTTATGATAAATAACATTATCTGCTAATAAGAAATGATTTACTCATTTTCAAGGATATACCTATAATTATTTCCTAGCAAATTACAGCTTATTCTAAAATTATCCTCTGCACGTATAAGTGTAATATTTGAATTACCTATCACAGTCCTGGTGAGGACATTTTCATTTTCGAAAATATCCTTCATCCTGTCAAGCCTTCTGATTATACCTGTCTGATAGCAGTCATAACGTCTAATATCCCTGAAGTATGTATTACCTTCCAGGTCATTAATTTTTGCATTCTTTATAGTTTTATACCGCATGTAGGGAGGGTTTACATACTCCTCGGCTACATGAAAAAGAGTATTAGATCCAAATCCTGCACCTATAAATAGAACATAGCCTTCCAGTTCAATTATCTTCTGGTATGGTGTACCTGGTCCGCAAGGGGTATCATCATGATATGAAGTAATGTATTCTGCCTTTTCCCCCAAAGCAGCCGCAGATGAAAAAAGATGAAGGCTTCTTCTTGCATCCGGCATTTTACGGAAGACTTCAGTTATTAATCCTGTTCCCGAGGGTGTTTCAGAGGCATCAAAGAATGGTTCTGCCTCATTTATGCTCGCAAAGGTGAGAGTTGGCATAACTAGAGTTCCCTTATTCCCACAAGTATCAATAAGTGCTTTGATCACTGTCTCAGGTCCACCTTCCACATACCCAAAAGACTTCATGGAACTGTGAACAAGCAGAATAGGATTCTCAGGAAGGTTAAGTCTTTTTAATCCATTAAGTATATCATTATATGTTATAAACGTTTGTTGAGTTGAAGAATTATCTTTTTCCATCAGGTTATCCCCTTTATAGCTTTATAATAACAATTTATAATTACATATTTATAATTAAATTATAAAGCTATTATAAAGCAAATTGAATTTTTTGTACATCCGGATTTTTTATTGCGGGTGCATTTAAAATTTTTGAAGAAATATATTCCAGAAGCTATCGTTACGGTACTTAGAGCCTTTAAATTCAGCTACGGGCAAAATCAAACTCACAAAATAATCTGAATAAAAAAGTGTAATTATTTTGTTCAAACACTGATTTTGCTCTTCCTTCGCTCCGATACGGGGAAACTCTTCAACCTAAAAGGAATATCTGTTACTTGAGAGAAGAGTTTCCCCTGCCCAGCTACAGTACCTGCACTAATGCTTCTTTCAATAATTTCTTCAAAAATAAAATATGCACCCAATACAGCCTTTAATATTGTAATTTATACGGCTAAATGTAATAATAAAAATTATTAAGCAATTAGTATAATAAATTATAATTCAATATATATTGGAGGATTTGCCTTGAAAAACGAAAAAACAAATGCAATGCGGATTCTGGATAAAGCAGAAATTTCATATAAAACATATACTTATGATAGTAGTGATGGACTTATTGATGGAATTTCAGCTGCAAAAAAAATGGGACAGCCTGTTGAAAAAGTATACAAAACTCTGGTTACACAAGGAACAAGTAAAGAATACTATGTTTTTATTATTCCCGTTGAACATGAACTGGATTTAAAAGCTGCCGCAAGAACAGTAGATGAAAAAGCCGTAGAGATGATAAAGGTTGTGGACATTAACAAGATTACCGGATATATTCGTGGTGGATGCTCCCCAATAGGAATGAAAAAACAGTATAAAACAGTGCTGGATAGTTCATGCAAAGAACTCGATACCATTATTGTAAGTGCAGGTAAAATAGGTCATCAAATTGAAATAGCACCGGATGATTTAATTAAACTTATTAATTGCAGGACAGCAAGTATTACTGTTGAAAAATACAGCCCATTAATATAAAATTAACTTATACGGCAATGTGTCCGGATATTCCCGGAATTACTGTCCGGATGAGCCATAATAATATACTTATGAGAAGAAAGGATGAGTATTATGATTAAAATTGCTTTTGCGGGGTTCAGGCATGCCCATATCAACACATTGTATAAGCTTGCTGAGGCTAACCCTGATATAGAAATAGTGGCAGCCTGGGAAGCAGATGCCGGAGCACGAGCAGCTGCTGAAAAAAACCTTGGTGTGCGTTTCACCCATGATAACTACGATGATATATTAAAAGATAAAAATATTGATGTTGTAGCAATCGGTGATTACTTCGGAATACGCGGTTCTTTAGTAATTGCCGCTTTAAAGGCGGGCAAGCATGTCTACGTTGATAAACCGTTATGCACATCTCTTGAAGAACTTGACGAAATTGAGAAACTGGTCAGAGAAAAAAATCTCAAAGTGGGATTAATGCTGGACATGAGATATGGAAAAGTTGTACAGCCTGTACGCAATTTTATAAAGGAAGGCAGGCTTGGGGAAGTACATGCCATATTTTTCAGCGGACAGCATCCACTGTTATATGGTTCAAGACCAGGTTGGTACTTCGAGGAAGGCAAGCATGGCGGCACAATCAACGACATAGCCATTCATGGTATTGACTTTGTAGAGTACATTACAGGACTTTCCTTTAAAAAAGTAATTGGTGCACGTTGCTGGAACGCCTTTGCAACCGAGGCTCCGGCATTCAAGGATTGTGGCCAGTTCATGGTTGAACTGACAAATGGGGCAGGGCTAGTGGCTGATGTGTCATATGCCGCACCCAACAGCTCAGGATTTAGCCTGCCATTCTACTGGCGGTTTACTATCTGGGGGACCAAGGGTGTTATGGAATTTACTGCAGGATCTAAGGAGATTGTTGTTGCACTTGATGGTAATCCTGGAACTGAAATCATCAAAGCTCCGGATGTTGATACAGGTGACTGCCTCAGTGTATTTGTAGATGAGCTGGCAGGAAAGCCAACCGATATAGATACATCATCTGTCTTTAAGGTTACGAGAAATACCCTGAAGATTCAGGAATATGCGGACAAGTTTTAGTGCAGGTAGGCTTTAGTGCTTAGGAATCTGTCCGAAAAAGCGGGCTCATACAGGAGAAACGTCATTTCTTGCATCCTCTTGTATCATAATGCAGTCTATGAGCGTTTCTCCTGCAGTCTGCAGTCTGCAGTCTGCAATCTGTAGTCTGCTTTTCGCTTTTATAGCTTAGACATTCCGAGTAGACTCTTAGTAACACATGCTTAAGTTTTACGTCTAATACGGTTTTTCTGTGGACGCAGGATTATTTCATTAACAACAGCATTGCTTGATGCATTTAGTACATATTCCATTGCATCTGCTATTTGCTCATCCAGTAAAACTGTATCTGATTCGTCTTCATATGTAAAATCCAGTGAATCATAAAAACTGCTTTTTGTAATATCAGGATGAATGGTTGTGACCTTGACACCCGACTTTCTTACTTCCTCGAACAAACTGGTAAAAAAGTGGGTAAGTCCGGCTTTGGAAGCGGCATAGGCACAACCATGGGTACTTACTTTTTTTGCTGTTACAGAAGAAATGGAAATAATCGTTCCATTACTTTTTTTTAGTGCCCGTAAAAGGAGCTGACATAAAATCAGAGGAGCTTCCAGGTTTGTACGTGTCATAGTCTGTATTTCCTTTATCTTTATTTGCTCATGGGGGCCGAAGTATCCTATTCCTGCATTGTTAACCAGAAGATTTATATTTGCTTCCCGGTCTTCGATAGATTCTATCACTTGGATAAGTTTACCTGTGTCCTGTATATCACATTCAACGCGAATAAAATTTGCATGGGAAAATGGTGTATTTTGAAATGAACGGGATATGCCATAAACTTTATAGTTTAAGGAAATAAGTCTTTTCGTCAAAGCAAGACCGATCCCTTTTGAAGCTCCTGTTAAAATTGCTACTTTCATTAGAAAAATCTCCTTTATCAATTATTTGCAAAATAAAATTAATAATTATTTGCAAGGCAAGATTAAGTATTGCTCAAAATATTATACTAAATGGTTACGATAGAAGTTTCTTTAACATATTGGGTCAAAATGCCAAAATGCTTTGATTTAATCTTCTCCTGAAGTTCCGGTGAATAAGATACCACATCCTTGTCAACCCAATATTTTTCCGAAAAAAGCTGTGAATTAATCTGGTGTTTTTCGATTCTTTTAAAAAAATGCTTGGACATGCGGAAAAACCCATACCCTATATCTTGTATACTCCCGGGATCAATTTGTGTAAAAATATAATGAAAGAAGGGTTCATAGAGATTATCCAATTCAGGATGAATGAATATAGGGTCAAAGCAAATTCTAACCTTAAAGCCATGCTTTATAGCTACCTGAACAGCTTTAATGCGCATCTCCAATGCAGGAGTATGTCTTTCATATTTTTGTATAACCTCTTCAGGTGAAAGGGTAAAGGCAATTATTATATTTTCCAGTGGAGTATGATTCTGATAAAAGGTTTGATTTGCACTTTTAGTACGGATTTCAACATAAAGCTCGGAGTGTGATGCAAAAAAGTCACAAAAATAATCGTAATATGGGATTATATTATGAAACCCAATCAAATCAGTATCATATGATATTGCTAGAAAAACAGGTTCTTTCATAACCGCTTGTTCCATTGCAAACTTGAAATCTTCCACATTAACAAAGGCTACAATGTTGGCAGATGGGTACATTCCCTGAAGGTAACAGTATTCGCAGTTAAAAATGCAATTCAACAAGAAAGAAGTATAATAAAAGGCAGAATGTCCGGAATGCCCAAAATCTTGACAAACCGCCGGACCCTTGTACAAAAACTGATTGCCTTTCACTGCCAGGATCAATGAGGGATACTGCTTTTGGATAGCATAATGCTGATTTGTACGGTTGAAAACATCCTTATAGTGACGGATTGGAATTACCGGACAATCAGGATATTTCTGCAGCATTTCCCTTGTAATAGTATATCCATAAGCTGCTTCTTCCACGTAAATTGTGTTAAACAAGCGTTTGTTCAAGCTTTTCAATGAGCTGCCCAAAAATCTTCTTCCCTTCTACTTTAGAGTTAACTTTTGTTTCTGTTAATGGTTTAAGGATTTTTAACGGATCAATCCCTTTCTGCTTTGCTTTTTTCGCTTCTTTAAAGAGTATTTGCTTCATGGTCACGGAAAATCTTAAATTATCTGAGATATCTGAAATAATAGCAATAACTTCCTTTTCTTCTTTTGAAGTAAACTTGCTACATCTATCATTCAAACCTTCATTCAGCTGTAATAGCTCATTTAACTGCTGTAACTCATTTATTATTTGCTCAATATAGGGCATATGATTTTCAAGTAAGGTTTGTAATTGATCCTTATTAAGGTTTTCGGGAGTCAGGTAGTCGGAAATTACTTTTAATATAACCACTTGATGAGCATATATAAACTTGTTTGCAGCCTCCATAATTCCTGATGATTCCATATCACAAAAAATCTCTGTTTGACTTTTCAGGTCTTCTTTGTGAAGCGGCCTGGAATAACAACATATGGCTTCCCTTGGTAGAGCCTGATTTATAAAAACATCAGGATAGTAATCTTTTCCTGTGTCTATATCAGTAATTTTATTTATAAGTAACATGCTTCCTGGAGGGTATTTGGTACTGCCGGCACCACAAAAACCAATATTAAGGAAAATATCCGTACCGGTTATTTCGTGATTTGAAAGTAAATATACTGATGCCATGGCACTTCTTACTTTTCCTACACCGCTTATAATCAGTACAATTGCCGAATTCTTATATACTTGATATTTATGCACAGACATATCTTTTTTCAATTTAAAATGCTTAATGATAGGAGCAGCTTCTATCATGAGTGCTGTTACAATAAAGACCATGAAACGAATAAAACCTCCAATCCTTATATTGCAATATGCTGAAATCAGGTTGTTGTCCCCTGATACCTATATTATACTCATTTATAAGCAGTGTTTCAATATTACACTACTACCCGGTAAGAAGGGTAAAAGGAAGCATTACAATATCCAGCTGTAACATCCTCTTATAAATTGTCATATATTGTATGGGTAAAGAACCTGAAATACAGACAATATAAGGAGAATAATAAATATGGTATCTACAATATGTATTCTTGCATTATCTTTAAGTCTTGATGCTTTAGGGGTTGGAATAGCTTATGGATTGAGAAAAATTAAAATACCGGTACTGTCAGCTGTTTTTATTTGCATGTTTTCCATATTATATTCAGGCGCATCTGTCTATTTTGGTAAATATATATCTTCCATCATACCTCCAGGTATATCAAAGTTAATAGGTATTTTCATTTTATTACTTATGGGATGCTGGATTATTATTCATGGTTTAATTGAAAATAAAAGCATGGATATTTCCAAATCTGATGTAGATATCAAGGCCAATAAGTATATTAAAAATAATTTAAATATTTTAGATATTAAGGATGAAACATTAATAAAAGTCGCCATAAAATCATTGGGAATCACTATACAGGTTATTCGTAATCCGTCAGAGTGTGATATAGATAAATCAGGCACTATTGATGTAAAAGAATCTATTTTGCTTGGGCTTGCATTGTCGTTGGATGCCATTGGTGTTGGTATAGGAAGTGCCCTGTCTGGATATTATTCGGCGTTTTTACCCCTTGCAGTTGGTTTATTTCAGTTAGTATTATTATTTGTTGGAACCTTTCTTGGAAAAAGAATAACGGCTATGGAGAAATTTAATCAAAAAATTATAACTATTGTTCCCGGGATACTGTTAATAATATTGGCTATTATTAGGATATATTAGAAGGATATTTTAGCAGGTATATGAATGTATCAGCAGGCCCTATGTATATAGATTATTTAGATTATATAGATTACACAGATTCCATACATTGTGCACAAAGGCTGCTATAAATCTAAATCTATAGAAATTCGCTTGAAGTCACTAAGTAATTGAAGTATAATTTAAATAAGATGCATGATAGATGTGTGATAGACAAAAATTAAATAGTGTATGTTAGGTGAGGCTCCTATATAGATAAATGCTGCTGCCCGGAAACATCGAGAGATGCCAATGGGTCAACAGGTATTGCCGAATTAAGGTTTTACTTAATGCAGCTGGGTTTATCTCAAAGCTGTATAGTGCCAAAACTCAACGAAGGTATTGGTTGATTACAGAAAACCTTTCTTTTGTTGAGAGGTTTTTTTATGTTGTTTTATTATGAAGGAGGTGGGAGAATGGAAAGTGATAATTGTGACCCTGATTTATGTTACATGGAATTAATAAATTACATCAATACTATATCTGGGGATTTGTTGACATTCTCCTGGTTAACATATCCCTCTATATAGAAATTTTTTAAGGAGGGGTTGGACATTGAAGAAAGAAAAAAACTTGATGTTTCACAGCATAACTCCTGCTGACGGAGTTGTCATTGCAGTAATTATTGCTGTAATGTATTTGCTTATATCTTTAAATATAGATAACCCAATATATAAATCCAACATTGTTATATCACTTAACACAAAGTATTTACCTGCCTACGCGCTGTTTTCATTTTTGCGTATGCTGGCAGCTTATATTTTGTCTTTAGTGTTTACATTAATCTATGGATATGTAGCTTCACAAAATAAAAAAGCTGAAAAGATAATGCTGCCTTTGCTTGATATACTGCAGTCCATTCCTGTCCTATCTTTTCTTCCGGCTGTTGTATTAGGACTTGTTGCAATATTTCCTCACAGCAGCCTTGGTGTGGAATTATCTTCGATTATTCTTATATTTACAGGACAAGTGTGGAATATGACATTCAGCTTTTATCATTCATTGACAACTATTCCCAGGGATCTTGATGAAGTTGCCAGTACATTTAAACTTAACAAGTGGCAGAAATTTAAGAAACTCCAACTACCATTTTCAGCTATTGGACTGGTATGGAACAGTATGATGTCATGGGCCGGTGGATGGTTTTTCCTGATGGCCTGCGAAATGTTTACATTGAAAGACAATGATTTCAGGCTGCCGGGGCTGGGCTCATATCTTCAGACAGCTGCTTTTCAAGGTGACACAAAAGCACTTTTGCATGGCTTGATTACTATGATAATACTTATTGTTCTTATAGATCAGCTCCTTTGGAGACCTATTATTGCCTGGTCGGATAAGTTCAAGGTGGAACTTACAGGCGGAGGAGATGCACCGGAATCTGTTGTACTTTATATTATTCGAAGATCAGTATTGATCGAAACTTTATCTAACAAGGTAACTCGTCCAATGATAAGGTATATAGATGAATTTCTTAACAAATTATTTAGTCCGAGGGGCACACCTGAATATGAAATCGGTATGAATCAATGTTCCAAGGCAAGAAGGGATGCTTTGAAAAAGTGGGTTTATAATGTATTAGGCATAGCTGCCATATTGCTATTTGCATATGGGGCGTTTAGAGCAGCTGAAATGCTTCTAAAACTGTCCGGAGGTGAGCTTACCCAGCTTTTTCCCTCTGCATTGGCTTCGCTGGTAAGGGTTATTGTAGCACAAATAATAGCTCTTTTATGGACTGTACCCATAGGTGTTGCTGTGGGACTTAATAAAAAGCTGGCTAATATCCTGCAGCCTATAATACAGATTGTTGCCTCAATACCAGCTACTGCACTTTTTCCGGTGCTGCTGATAGCACTGTTAAAGTTTGCAGGAGGTCTGAATATTGCATCGGTGGCACTCATGCTTTTAGGTACACAATGGTATATACTTTTCAATGTAATTGCCGGGGCCATGTCTATACCCGAGGATCTAAAGGAAGCAGCAGCTAATTTAGGGCTTAAAGGGTTTAAAAAGTGGAAAACCCTGATCTTGCCAGCTATTTTTCCAAGCATATTAACAGGGTTAGTCACAGCAACAGGTGGAAGTTGGAATGCTACCATAGTATCGGAATATATAGGTTTTGGCGGAGAGCATATGAAAACACTGGGATTGGGGGCTCTTATAGCACAATCTACAGATATAGGCAATTATCCCATGCTTTTGGCAAGCACATTGGTTATGATAATTATTGTTGTAGGAACGAACAGGTTTATATGGAAAAAGTTATTCAGGTTTTCTGAAGAAAGATTCAGACTTGACATATAACTTGACTATTACCCAGTATATAAAAGGAGGGATTTGGATGACAGCGGTTAAGGAATTCATAAAAATAGAAAATTTGACTAAAAAATTTGCTGACAGTGAAATACCTGTTTTTAAAGATGTCAATATCACAATAAACAACAACGAATATGTCTCTATTCTTGGTCCTTCAGGCTCTGGCAAATCAACTTTGCTGAGGGTTATAACGGGACTTATGGAACCTACAAGTGGTAGAGTAATATTTGAAGGAAAGGAGGTTAAAGGTTCCAATCAGGGTGCTGCTATAGTTTTCCAAAGTGCAGCCTTATACCCATGGCTTACAGTAATAGAAAATGTAGAGCTGGGCTTAAAAGCAAAAGGATTTCCCAAGGATTATACAGAGGAGAAAGCTGAGAAACTACTGGACCTTATAGGCCTTGACGGTTTCGAAGATGCATATCCCAAGGAACTTTCCGGCGGAATGAGACAAAGAGTCGGGTTCGCAAGGGCATTGGCAGTAGAACCCAAACTATTATGTCTGGATGAACCGTTTTCAGCCCTGGACTATTTGACGGCTGAAAATTTAAGAACTGAGCTTGTTGAACTTTGGCAGGAGAAAAGGATGCCGATAAAGGGTGTTATCCATATTACACATAATATTGAAGAAGCTGTTTTGATGTCGGATAGAGCTATAATTCTAAGTAAAAGCCCTGCCACTGTACTGGCGGAAATTCCAATTCGGTTACCTCACCCAAGAAACAGGAAATCAAAGGAATTTGAAATGATGGTAGACCATATTTATAAAGTTATGACAAGAAAAGAAATAGAAAGCACAAATAATAAGACTAAAAATCAGATATCCGATACTGGAGAGGAGAAACTTAAAAACTTGCCGCATGCTCATCCAGGAGTACTGGCAGGACTTTTGGAAATACTTGAAGATAATGATGGTAAAATAGATATTTACAAACTTGGCAGAGATTTATTAATAGAAAGTGATGAATTGCTGCCAAGTATAGAAGCTATTGCACTGTTGGGTTTTGCCGAGGTTAGAGAGGGAGATGCCATTATTTTACCTCTTGGACAGGAGTTTGTAGATTCTGATATGGACGGAAGAAAAAAGATTTTCAGGGAAAGAATTAAACAATTACCTGTATTTAAGGTGGTATTAAATGTTTTAAATAATAAAAAGGATCTTTCAATGAAAGAAGAGTTTTTTGTTGATCTTTTCCTGCATCATTTTACTCCCCAGGAGGTTGATATTCTTATGGAAACAATTACTTCATGGGGAAGATACTCGGAACTATTTAATTACGATTATGATTCTGAGGTAATTTATATTGAATAAGATATTCTGTTTAAAATTTTATTGCAAATAGCCATGTAATGCTTGCGTTACATGGCTATTTACATAAAAGCTTGTAAAACTTTTTGAGAGTATAGGAATTTATAGATAGCCTAAAAAATTCTTATACTGGGGTTTGTAATAATGGTAGGTTATCTGCCAAGCCCCATTCCTCTACCCTGACCTTGACCCTGAAGGCTGCGCTTCATACCCATGCCCGCACTTTTTCCTCTTCTCATACCGCCGGCTAAGCCATTGCTTGCTCCGATACCGGTGGATGTGCTGTTACCTGCTCCGGTGCCATTGCATATGCCATTACCTGCACATGCTCCACTGCCACTACCGAAGCCTACACCGTACTTCCTCCCAATGCAGGTAGCTCCGGAACCATCACAATTTGCTATATTTTCTTTAATTGCATTATAGATTTCATCGGCTTTTTCCTGAGTTAGTGTTCCGCCTTTTACCTTTTGGTCGAGAAGAGCTTTTTTCTGTTCTAAAATTTGTACTTTAAATTCATCAAGTTTTCCACTTTCCATAGCTATAGCACCATAAGTTTTTCCTGCTGCTCTTTCTTGACTAAGACTTTCTACGGATTTACCAGTTAATCCGGAAACAATTTCTACGGGTGTTTTAAGGTCCGCAGCGAACACTGCTCCTGCTGTTGCAATTATTGCTACAACTGCCAGTACGGCTGCAAATTTTTTCATATTCTTCATTGAAATCACTCTCCCTTGATTTATTTGATGATTTCATTATAAAAGGTAATTATGATAAAAGTATGATAGAAAAATGAAACTTTTATGTTGCCTTGAATCGTTCAGATTATTATGAAAGATCCAGTTCGAACCAGAATGTTGTACCATTCCCCAAGGCACTTTCAACTCCATATCTGCTTTTGTGAACCTCAAGAATGCTTTTTACAATAGCCAGTCCCAGTCCCGTACCTATCTGTTTTCTTGTAACCGATTTATCTGACTTATAATACCTGTCCCATATATGCTTAATGTTTTCAGGCGAAATACCCTCACCCATATCTGATATTTCAACTTTTACTATCCCATTGCCAACTAGAGTTTTAACTGTTATTGAATCACCTGACTTGCTGTAACTAAATGCATTGTTTATTAAGTTATAAAGTACCTGCTCTATCCGTGCTTCGTCTCCCTTTACCATGATATTTGCATTGGCAGCGGGGACTTCATTATTTCTGTCACCTATATTAGTTGCATAAACTACCGAAATTCCAGATTGATTACTTAGAATCTCATATTTACCAATAACATTCCTGATCGTTCTGTTCAAGTTAAAATTTGTGGTGTTTAATACTACATTCCCTGACTGTATTTGGGAAAGGTTAAGTATATCATCTACAATCCTGTTTAGCCTCTCTGATTCATCAATTATTATTCCAATTTGTTTTTCCCGTTTTTCCTTGTTATTTCCTGTTACATCCCTTATTGTTTCAGCATATCCTCTTATTAAGCTTAGAGGTGTCCTGAGCTCGTGAGACACATTAGCAATTAAATCTCTTCTTAACTGTTCTATTTTTGAAAGTTCCTCACCCAGATTATTAATTGCCCTGGATAACTTACCAATTTCATCTTTTGATTCTGAACTAATTCTCACATTGAAATTTCCAGAGGCCATTTTATCAGCAGCTTCCGTGATTTTAAGTATTGGTTTTATAAATGATCTTGATAATAAAAATGATAGCAGGAGTGCGGCGGAAAACAGAACGAAACAAATGTAAACAAGCTGTTTTTTAAGTATTCCTGCAGTATCTGCTACTGGTGCAAGAGGCATGTTTATAAGAAGGGCTCCTGTGATTTCTGTAATTTCTTTGACTTCACCAGTGGAAGATTTTACAGGAATACCTATAAGCATGTATTTACTATTAAATCTAGGATGAATCAGGGATGTAGTTACAGTTTTACCTGATAAAACTTCACTCATTAATTCTTTTTTAATATGACCGGCACCCATCATGGGCATTTGCCTTCCGGCAGCATTACTGTAAATGATTTTACCTGCGGTGTCTATAAGATCTATATTACAATTATAATCATATATAAGACTTTCAAGCCTGGTTTCCAGTTCTTCTTTTCCCGTGACATTTATATCTTGTATAATTAAAATGCTTCTATTTTTTACTTCCTCAACTCTCTGATTAATATAAAAGTTTTCAAGGAAAACTATCTGAAAAAACCAGAGCAGAGCTAACATTATAATTATCAGAAGCATCATAGCTGTCCATAATTTAACCGCAATACTTCTCATTTTCTCACTCCTGTTTCAAATTTGTATCCTGTACCCCATACAGTTATAATGAATTTTCTATACCCCCCAAGGCTTTCACGAAGCATTTTTACATGAGTATCTACTGTTCTGTTATCTCCATAGAAGTCATATCCCCATACCTCATTTAAAAGCTGCTCCCTGGAGAACACCTTGTTTGGATTCATGGTAAAGAAATTTAAAAGTTCATATTCTTTTGGAGTAAGATTTACAGAAGTTCCATCAACAGTTACATTTCTGGAATCAAAATCGATCTCTAATCCTTCATATTTTACACTGTTTTCTTTACTTTCCGACAATGCAGGATTGGTACTTCTGCGTATTATGACTTTCATTCTTGCAAGCAGCTCTTTTGGACTGAAAGGTTTAACTATATAGTCATCTACGCCAAGTTCAAAACCAAAAAGCTTGTCGTATTCTTCACCTCTTGCTGAGAGCATTATTACAGGCACCTGTGACATTTTGCGGATTTCTCTCAACACTATCCATCCATCCATTTTAGGCAACATTATATCCAGAATTACAAGAGAATATTTATTTTTCCTGAAAAGTTCCAGTGCTTCTATCCCATCTGAGGCTTCATCAATTATATATCCTTCAGGAGATAGATATTCTCTAAGCATTTCCCGTATTCCATCTTCATCATCAACTATTAAAATTTTATCTTTATCCATAGTTCCACCTTTTCATATTATATATAACGCAAAAATGATTCTACATGGAATAAATTGAATTTTTGCGTACCTCCATTTAGGTGCTTCTGTTACCTTGATGTAACTTACGATTTGCAAATTCTTCATTAGTTCTTTCAAATCGTAAATTATATAGCAGTTTGTAACATCTTATTTTTATATTTCTTATTCAAGTGTTACAAATCTTCTCTCTTGATGCTGTGGTCTGCTAACTTTAAAAATAATCTGTCGCGGGCCACAAAACTTTTGTAATGTGGTTTCCTTTGTGCGTTATCTATAGTCTTTAATTTTATTTTATCATAAAATGAACAGAAATAAGTAATCGGTATAAAAATTCACATATTGTCACATATTCCTTTCAACTATCCCATAAGTATATAATGTACAAACTTGCTGTATACTATTTTCCTCAAAAAGTTAAAAAAACAAATTTTGATATAATTTAATGCCGATATATGGTGGCAGAATGGCGGTTAATGTGAGCATGTACAAATATGAAAATAGAAGAGGCGGAAAAGGCGGTTCTATAAGAAATCACAGCCGAGCACCAAATAATAACATATACGCAAAAGAAAGAAGGTGCAGCGATGCAAAAAGTATATTAACATTTAAAGTAGCTGCAACGTATATCGGAACTGTGGTAGGGGCAGGATTTGCTTCGGGACAGGAGATACTTCAGTTTTTCTCGGTATTTGGGATAAAGGGATTCTGGGGATTAGTTCTGGTCACTGTATTATTTGTTATATATGGCCATATTATTATGGAACTTGGTATGTACCTTGGTTCTACTTCCCACCTTAAGATAATAAGATATGCAGGCGGTAAATATTTAGGACCTGTTATTGACTTCCTGATAATTTTTTTCCTTTTTGGATCCCTTACAGCTATGATTGCAGGGTCTGGTGCAATTTTTAGACAGCAGTTTAATATACCTGCTGTTTGGGGCAACCTTGTGATGGCTGTTATAACTGCAATTACAGTACTTACAGGTATAGAAGGGGTTATAAACTCAATAAGTTTTATTGTACCTTTCTTAATTGTTGCTGCTCTTGGTGTTGGCATTGCTTCCATATTTTTTGTTCATCCGGATTATACTCATATACATAAGGTATCAGGTAATGGTTTAATAGGCAGTTGGCTTTGGGCTGCTATATTATATGCATCATATAATATAATTTTATCAGTTTCTGTTCTTGCTCCTCTGGGGAATAATATCCAAAACAATGAATCTATCAAAAAAGGTGCGTTGCTGGGAGGAGTAAGCCTTGGAGCAACTGGTGCTGCAATATACTTTACTCTGGTAAGAAATTTGGGAAGTATAATCCATATGGAAGTACCCATGGCTTTTATTGCAGGGGAAATATCTCATGTAGTTCAAGTAGGTTATATTATTGTGCTTTTAGCTGAGATATACACAACGGCAGTAGGAAGCCTCTACGGCTTTACAGCACGAATTATCAATTCCGACAGCTTAATGAATTCAATCGGTTCTAGCAGGTTAGCAAGCTTAACTGGAAAAACATGCATAGTATTTACAGCATTTCTTGCTTTTATCACAAGCAGATTCGGGTTTTCAAATCTGGTCAGTTATCTTTACCCGGTTATGGGCTATGGAGGTGTTATTCTACTTGTAAGCCTTCTATATTGTAAAATAACAAAGAAAGTAACTGGAAAGAAAAACAGGATTCAATGAATTTGAGGAATGCACCAATAATCTAAATTATGAAGAAAGCGGCAATTCTTTACTTTCAGTTTTATATTCTAATTATATATAACGCAAAAATAATTTTACAAGGAACAAATTGGATTTTTACGTATTAATTAAGGTAACATAAGCGTACAAAACTTTTATAGTGTAGTTTCTTTTGTGCGTTATCTATAGCATATTAAATGTAAAAACATTAATACTATCATTATGCTATTTAAAAAAATATCCAGGAAGACATCGTTTCCCAAATTGGCATTGTAGAATTAAAGTATTTACTAAAAAAGTTATGCAAAATAATTTATTACTTTGGAGGATACTCATGAAGAAAAATAAGGACTGGCTTGATATTTATAAAAAAACCTTATATGTAATATCTATAGTCATTATATTGCTTATAGTTGTAGTTTTCGCAATAGTATCAAAACAAAATTTTAATATTTATACGGGAGATATAGAAAATAATGAGGATGATTTTATAAATTATTCTGTAAGCAGTAATTACACAAAACCTAAACTTGCCATTATTATAGATGATTTTGGCCAAAACAGGGATGGGGTAAAGGAAATGATGGAAATTGGGAGACCTATGACATTTGCAATAATGCCGTTTCTCACATATACAAAAGCGGATGCCAATAAAGCCCATGAGAAAGGATTTGAAGTAATAGTGCATCTTCCTATGCAATCTCAAGATAGAGATATTGCAAGCTGGCTTGGGCCTAGACCTATTAAGCTTGGTCAAAGTAATAATGAAATTCGCAGGATAGTATTAGATTCTTTCAGAGTTGTACCTCATGCTGTAGGAGCTAATATTCATATGGGTACCAAATCCAGTGAAGATCCCAGAGTTATGTCCTGCGTTATGAAGAATATGGAGGAAAAAAACCTGTATTTTGTAGATAGTATGACAAGCAGCAAATCAGTTTGCAGAGAAGTAGCTAAAGATATAAAAATTAATTTTGTAGAGAGAAATTATTTTCTTGAGCAATCCTCCATAAAAACTATGGCTTATGCCAGGCAACAGCTTTTGACTGCAGGTGAGCTTGCTGTTAAAAAAGGCTATGCTGTAGTTATTGGACATGTAGGCTCTGCAGGAGGTAGAACTACTGCCAGAGCAATAAAAGAAACAATACCTCAATTAGAAAAAATGGGAATTCAACTTGTGCAAGTATCAAAATTATTCAGACAGTTATCTGGAAAGTAGCCTCAATAAAAACCTGGTATAAGGTATTACTTCTCTTATAAGTCTTCTATATTGTTAAATAAGAAGAAAGTTTAATAGGAATATATATGAAAAAAAAACAAATAATATTCTATAGCAACTTCAGCAGAAAACTTAACTTGTTCCGGGCAATATGAATACAGCATTACTAAAGCTTAGAGATGAAAGGGTAGATATAATTGAGCAACACTAGTAACACTATTAAATTTCTAAGAAACCTTATAACATACAATGGTCCCAAGGATGTTGAGGGCTTTGAGCTCCTTGAAACTGAATATGAAGGGACGGAGCGGGATGGTTATGATGAAAAAATAAATGACCAGAAAAGGAAGACAGCGGAGCAGGAATCAAAAAACAGTGAGAATGAGGATAAAAAGAAGAATATCAGGCAAGGTACCCAAAAAAACCAGCAGGAAAATGTACAGCAAAGTAATCAGGAAAGTAAAAATAGCGAGAAAACTCAAGACAAGCGTGAAACAGATGATGTAAAAAAAAGTAAAAAACCTTTAAATGTGGATGAATGGAATCAAGCCAAAAACAAAGAAGACAAGGTTGGGGAAAAAGAACCTACTTTTGAAGAGTCTGGGAGTTCAGGAAAGGATGAGGGAAAGGGTGAGGGAAGGGGTGAGGAAGACAGTCAAAGTACAGCCAATATTAAAAAGGTTAGCCCAAAGCTGTACACTAATTTAAAAAAAATACAAGATGAGTTTATTTCTAATAAAAACTCGGATATTATTATAAGACAATTTAAAATCGGTAAACAAATAAATGCATTTATTACTTTTATAGATGGTATGGCAGACAGGGAGACTATAAACAACTTTATTCTGCGTCAGCTTATGCTGCCGGAACTGTTCCAGGGTTTATCAAATGAAGAATGCTCAATAGAATATATTGAAGATAATGTGCTGGCAGTACATGACACAAAAAGAGAAAAAAATTATGAAATGATTATCAGACAGATATTAAATGGCCTTACGGCTCTGTTTGTAGATGGCTGCAATGAGTGTATTTTATTTGAAACCAGGGGGTATGAAAAGAGAGGGGTAGAAAGACCGAGTACAGAAAATGTTATCAGGGGCTCTCAGGAAGGTTTTAACGAAAACCTTAGAACAAATATTACTTTAATAAGGCGTATTATCAAAAACAGTCACCTTGTTACTGAAGTGTTGCCTGTAGGGAGGGAAAATAATTCACACTGTGGAATATTATATATTGACGGGATCACCAATCCCAGAATTGTTAATGAAGTTAAAAGAAGAATCAAAAGCCTGGATATAGATTATGTACATGGTGATGGAATGATTGAACAGCTCATTGAGGACGATTCTTCTTCTATTTTCCCTCAAGCATTATCAACAGAAAGGCCGGACAGAGCGGCATCATTTTTAATAGATGGAAAAGTGGTTATTATTGTTGACGGTACCCCATTTGCTCTAGCTGTACCCATAAACTTTTACAATATGCTCAGGACTTCTGAAGAATCTAATATGAAGTGGCAGTATGGGACAGTAATAAGAATTATTAGAGTTTTCGGGCTTTTAGTATCGGTCCTCCTGCCGGGAGCATATATCGCCCTTGTATTATATCATCAGGAAATGATACCCACTGATTTACTTACAGCTATAGCCAAGTCCAGGGAGAATGTTCCCTTTCCTGTAGTTGTTGAAACTATTTTAATGGAACTATCTTTTGAGTTAATTCGTGAAGCGGGATTAAGGGTACCTGGGATTATTGGTACAACCCTTGGTATTATTGGGGCATTGATACTGGGACAAGCAGCTGTTGCTGCCAATATAGTCAGTCCTATTCTTATTATTGTTGTAGCAGTAACGGGACTAGGAAGCTTTGCTCTTCCGAACTTTTCACTGGGAATTAGCACTAGAATATTAAGATTTTTCCTTATTTTTTTTGGAGCTATAGCAGGTTTTTATGGAATATCAGTAGGTATTGTTATTATAGGAGGGTTTTTATGTAGTATAAAGTCTTTTGGTGTGCCTTTTGTCAGTCCGGTAGCTCCAAAGACAATGAGTGATGCAGAACTAATACTAAAAAAGCCAATGTATGAGCCTGCAGAAAGGCCGGATGCTTTAAACACCCTTAAAAGGAGAAAGGCATCTGCAAACCCCAGAAAATGGGGAGATAATAAGAACAAATAAGAATAAATGATCTTAAAGGAGAGACAGAGAGAAATGGTTAAAGAGGGCAAATTCGGTCCCCAGGAAGCCATAAGCCTAATAACAATTACAATAGTTATAAGAGTATTTTTTACAAGTCCAAGCATTACAACAAGGTTTGTGGGCTCTGCTGGATGGTATATGACTTTAATATCTGCTGCAACAGCTGCAGCAGGGTTCACCATTATATATTTGCTGATAAAAAAGTTTCCTGATAAAGATCTTATAGAGATTTATGAAATAACATTAGGACCTTACATTGGCAGCCTTTTCTCATTTGCTGTTTTTTTAATATTTATAATTGATGCGGGAATAGTTTTGAGAGAATTTACTGAGGTTATGAAGGTTTATGTTCTCCCTTTGAGCCCTCCCAGTTATATTATAGGAATTTTTGTTTTAGGTGTGATAGTTTTGGGTATTTTAGGGCTTGAGACCCAGGCAAGATTTGCAAGGCTCATTGCCCCTGTTCTTTTAATAAGTTTTATTGCAGGGCTTATACTTGCGGCTCCAAATTATCAAGTTCACAGAATAAAACCAGTTTTTGGATACGGACTTGGAAATGTTGTAATACATGGGCTTTTCAGAAGCTCTGTATATGGCTATGCAATTATTGCAGTAATTATTGCTAAATCCCTTCAAGGGACAAAATACGTAAAAATGGTAGGATACACAAGTATAATATTGTCAGGTATATTAATATCATCTGCATTATTGGCATTTTCCCTCACCTTTCCATATTATATTGCACAGGAGGTAACATCACCCCTATATCAGATGACAGCTCTTATAGACTTTGGAAGGTTTTTCCAAAGACTTGATCCTTTATTCCTCTTTATATGGAATATCAGTACTTTAATAGCTGTTTCAATTCAGTTGTATATTTCAGCAAGCATATACAGTAAAATTTTTAGAATACAGGACATTGGACCTATTATTATTCCCTTATCAATTATTGCTTTTGCTACAGCTATGATGCCTAAAGACCTGGAAAGTATTGCATTGGGATATGTAAACACTCTAAGAGAATATGCATGGTTAGTGTATTATGTGCCGGCTTTTATTGCTCTTATTGCAGCTTGGTTAAGAGGAAAGGAAAAGAGAAGCAGAAGAGGAGAGGGTAGGAAAAGGATGAAAAAAAGTGTTTAGAAGTGTTCGTAGGTAAGAGGACGAATTTATTTCACACGCAGCAGGAGTGGTGCTTAAAATGAAGTCATTAAAGGTTGGAAGATATGCAAATACAAGTTTGATACAAGTATTAAAGGCTTTTATAGTAAGTTTATTGTTGATATTTATCCTTGCAGGTTGCTATGATGCAAAAGAAATTGATGAATTAACCTATGTTCTTGCTATAGGAGTAGATAAAGGTGTTGCAGATACCTATAGGCTTACCGTTAAATTTCATACAATGAAGGAAGCCGGGGGAGGAGGTGCAGGGGGGAAAGGCGGGGGAGGTGGTGGAATGGCAGGTGGAGAGCATGAAATAATAACCATAGATGCACTATCCTTTTTTACAGGTATTAATATGATTAATGCTGCTGTTCCTCGTAAATTAAACTTTATGCATGCTAAGTTTTTAGTTTTTTCCGAAGAAATTGCAAAAACGGGTGTAGGTGAATTTATTGCGCCAATAATAAGATTCAGAGAGATAAGAAGGACCCTCCATGTTATTGTTGCAAGAGGAAAGGCTTCTGATTTTCTTGCCGAATATGAGCCTGTAGTTGGTACTACTCTTTCTAAAGCCATGGAATTGGTAGTAGCTGAGCCGGCGAATATAGGTTTTTTTGCTCATATAACTTTAAATGATTTCTATAATGGGTTAAAATCCACATACAGGCAGCCTACGGCAATACTGGGCGGAATAAATAAATTCGAAAACTTTAGAGAAGATGGTCCTACAGTACCAGATACTGGTAACATGAAAAAAAAAGAATATTATGCCGGCGAAATACCTAGAAAAGGCGGAAGTAAAATTGAGTTTTATGGTACTGCGGTTTTTAATGGAGACAAGATGGTTGGAGAACTTACGGGAGAAGAAACAAGGCTGATGAATATTTTAACCGGAAAATTCAGAAGAGGGTTTTTTACTATTGAAGACCCTAAGGCACCGCCATTAATAGTTCCTCTGGATGTCAGAGAGCAGAGGGCTCCTGATATTAAAGTAAAGTTAATAGATGGAAAACCCTATATAAATGTTGTAATCCGGCTTGAAGGTGATATTCTGGCAGTACAGAGCAGATTAAACTATGAAGAAGACCCTTTGAAAACCTTACTCCAAGATTCATTTATTAAGCAGATAAAAAACGAGATGAATACCTTAATAGAAAGGTGCCAGAAAATGGATAGTGATATTTTCCGGTTTGGGAGGATAGTAAGTTCAAAATTTTATACTCTGCAGGAATGGCAAAATTATAATTGGATCAAGAAGTTTAAAGATGCTGAAGTAAATATTGATATGGATTTTGCCATCCGCAGAACAGGAACGCTTTTGAAAAGCTCACCTATATTAACAACAGAGGAGGCCAAGTAAACATGAATTATTTTGTTATCTTAATTCTGGGCCTTGTGTCATTTTATTTATTTACATTTGCCAGATATAACTGGAAGGTTAAGAATAAAAGAGCAGCCTTCGGGTTAATAATCCTGGGCCTTATTACATTTATCTACCCTGCAGTCATGATTGTTTTAAGGTGGTAGACAGCTGTATTATTCATAGTTGATGAAACGATTCCTCAAATGACTGTTGTATGAAACAGCCATCCAGATTATTACAAGCAAAGCTTCGGCATAGAAGGGGTAGGCAGGGTTTATACGGTACAGAGCTGCTCCCGGGTATGTAACCAGCCCGATCAAGATGCTTCTGACCGCTATATATAACGATAGTATAAACCCTTTATTATTTTCATTGTTGATATTTTTTGCAAGAACAACCTGTGTAAACACAACAATTGAGCGGTTTATTCCTCTTAAAAAGAATGCTAAAACCAGAAGTGAAATACTGTTTTGGGTAAAGCAAACTAATAATGCTGATATAATAAAAATAATGTTGCCTGTATTGAGGGCAGTACCGGAACTTATTTTTTTATCACTTTTTCCAAAAAGAAAGGTGAAGAGTGAAGCACCTGCAAATAACGCTGTAAAAGACAGCCCGATATTCTCAACGGAAATATTGCGGAATTCGTTCATATAAAGTGAAAGGAATGATTCACCAATATTTTGAGACGAAACTAAAATGGTCAGAAAAGTAATTATGCCTGCCAGTTGTTTTATTGAATCACGGGTATCTGATAGTTTATTTTTAATTGAAAATCTAGTGTAACATTCATCAACATTTTTTTCTTTATTTTGAACAGGCTGCTTGGATAGTAGCAACGTACATAAGGTGGAGACTGAATATAAAATGAAGACTATCAGATAAAGAGTTTGCCTTCCATAGGACGAGGCGATTTTTCCACCTATTGCAGGGGCAAGTATGGAGCCTATAGGTGCTGCAAGATATACCATAGTATAGCTGGCTATTTTATTCCCTGTAGTATCATAATCAAGAATATATAAAGTAATGGCAGGAGAGCAAACCCAGGTTAACGCATATATTATCTGTCCTATGAGCATCCACTGCCAGCTAGTGGCAAATGCCCATATCAAGGGTGCAGGTATAGTAATGGCCCATCCAAATATTATTACATTCCTTCTATCGTCAAAATCAGCCCAAATTCCACCCACTATTGCCAGCACGCCCATAAGAGGAGGAATTGACATTATTATACCTACAACAATATCACTTCCCCCAAGCTCTTTTATATGTATTGGGAAAAAACTTGAATATAAAGCCAGTCCCAGAGGCCACAGCAATTCAGCAAGAAAAAGCAATATCATATCTTTATGGAAACGTTTTATGTCATTCATAAAAAGATAATTCTCCAAATAGTAAATATTTATTGTACTGGTACCTTTATACATAATGCCATTATAACATATGACAAATTTTATTTACAACCAAAATGTTTTATATTAAAATAACATTATGTAAAACATATTGTGCGTGCAGGTAAGCAGCAGGAATGGAGCTTAATATGAGAGTTATTGATATAACAGGACCCATATATGAGGGAATGTGGAATTATGAAGAACCATTCCCTAAATTTAGAATGGAACCACTAGGTGAAGTTGAGTGGGCAAAGGCGGAAGTATTTTGTGAAATCTTTAAAGGTATGCATTCTCAAACGGGGACATATCTGGAAACTCCGGCTCATTTTTATGGAAATGACAAATGCTATCTTGTTGCAGATATTCCAATTGAGAAACTTGTCAATATTCCATGTTATGTTATTAACCTTGATGAAAAAGATTTTAATGTACCTAACATCTATCCGGGTATTTCGGAAAGAAAATCTGCACATATTGGTATGGAAATAAAAACCATCAACACAGATGTTGAAAGGAAATATATTAATGCTGATATGATGAAGGCAGCCTGTTATGAAGGCATTGACATACCTGTGAATAGCGCAATTCTTGTAGGAACAGGCTGGGGAAAGTACTGGAGAGAGAAATTTTACCTTGATAAATCTCCATATTTTACTTATGAAGCCATGGAATGGCTTGTTTCTAAAAAGCCTTTCCTTTTAGGAACAGATTTTCCACGATGGGAAAATCTTGATAAACCTGAAGGATTTTTCAAAGATTTTTATGCTGCAGATATATTAATGCTTGCACCCTGTATAAACCTGGAGAAAATAACCAGACAACAGGTTAAACTCACAGCACTGCCCTTGAATATTCCGGGCACCAGTTCCATACCATGCCGGGCAGTAGTAATAGAAGATTAAAGAATATACCGAGGCTAAGGTTAGAAAAATTTTTTACTGATGCGTTATAAAAGCAGGAAGGTGATATGATATGGCGAATATAGGAAATATGCTAAGTAGCTCCAACATAAATGTTATTAATGATATAATTAACAAGGAGGATATAAAATTCAGCCTTGAATTAATGGGGATTGTCAAAGGCGATGTATTAATAGTACATAGCTCATTGAGCAGCATAGGGTATGTTGATGGAGGGGCTGATTCCGTTATAGACGCACTCCTTGAAACTGTAGGAGATGAAGGTACAATTGTAATGTCAACGCTTACAGGATGGTTTGATCATTTTGATGCTGATACCAGTCCATCTGCTGTAGGGAAAATTTCAGAGGTATTTAGAAAACGGAATAATGCGTACAGAAGCCTACATCCTGTCCATTCTGTAGCTGCTATAGGAAAGCATGCAAAATATATTACAGATGGTCATAATAATTGTGAAACCGGCTGCGGGCAGGGTACTCCTTATTACAAAATAAAAGAACTCAATGGGAAAATAATGCTCCTGGGTGTAGATATGGATCGTAATACTATAATGCATTGCCTGGAAGAAGAGATAGATGCACACTACTTAAGGACTCTGGATATTGTTGCTCCAACTTATATTGAAAACTATAAGGAAAAGATATTTATATTAAAGAAGTTTCCTCCGGGACATAGAGATTTTCTTAGAATAACTCCTGAATTAAGAAAGAAAGATGCATTAATTGAGGGTAAAATTGGCAATGCAATAGTTAAAGTGATTGATATGGAAAAGTTGTTTAATATGGGACTGGAAATTCTAAAAAATGATCCGCTGTTTTTCATTTGCAGCAATCCCAATTGTAATTCCTGCGACTGGTCAAGGCTTTTGTATAGTGATACTGATATTGATTATACCAGGTATAGAGGAAATGGCTGTGTGGACAATACTTGCGAAATTTGTGTTGTTGACTGAAGTATTATTTGGATGATGAGGAGAATAAAAATGTATAATTTTAGTATGCTGCTTGATGATAATACCTGCACAAATCTGGAAGGAAAAATAAAAGTATTTAATAAATTTCACATAAATAATATAGAGATTAATGATTGTATAGATGGGAAAAAAATAACTGAATTAAATGGTGAAGAAATTGAAAAAATCAGAAATGTTCTTATCCAGTATAATAAAAAGATTGTATTACTGTCTTGTAATACGGATGTAAGTTATTATGAGTATTACAAGACAGTATTCAGGCAGGCTCACACGCTGGGGGTTGAAAATGTAAAGGTGGGAATTGATCTAGACTGCTGCTGTTACGATGATACAAGCAGTTGCGCAGGTCGGTGTTGTTCAGATGATACAGAAAATAGTTGCTTTCAAAAGCTTGCAATGCATTTAAAAAAGATAATTAAGTTGGGGGAGAGTTATGGTATAGGTGTATTAATGGAAAACAACAGTTCTGTAAGCTTTACTCATGATATCGAATTTACAGGAATTAGCAAAGAATTTGGATTAGAAGGCATCCAGCTTGTATTTAATCCTTTGGAATATGTGAGATTAAAGAAACATCCATTTTTTCATGTGTTTTATAACAGCAAATTAAAAAGCAGTATTCTATTCCTCAGGATTAATGACGGACTTTATGTTGATGGAAGCCCCACTTTCCCAGGGGAAGGAAATGCAGAGGTTAAAGAAATGGCATCAGCTATGCTGGCCAGGGGATTCAAGGGATACTTTTCCTTTTCACCCTACTTTGGCAGCAATATGGATATTGAACAGCAAGCTGAAATTATTGATAAATTCAAGGCTTTGTTGATGAAGATGTAGCAAGGGTAAATAAAAGAGGAGTACATTTTCTTCACTTAAGTTAAATGCACTCAGAAGAGAGTTAAGGGAAATTTCTTAATCTTTCTATGGAATTTCCCTCTGAGATCTCCTCAATTTAATCGAAACAAAAGCGAAACAAGAGAACTGTCCCTATGTTTCCATGCTTCAAAAGAACCATCACAAAGATTTAATAGTTTTTCGATACAGAAGTCACTTTGTACCCCTGTTTTTCAAGGGATTGGATCATTTCATCAGTATTTGTAGTGTTTACCCTTATTATAATATCACTTTTACCGGTATTACTCCTGTATACTACGAGATGAGTAATATTTGCTCCAAAACCTTTAATTACCCGTGCTACATCTGCGAGAATTCCGGGCGAGTCTTCTACTTCCACGCAAATTCTTGTACCGCTTTCTCTGAAACCCAACAGGTCTATGAAGGCATCAAAAATATTAGTTTCAGTTATAATACCTACAACCTTGCCATCCTGAATGACGGGAAGAGCACCAACTCTGTTATCTCTCATAAGAACTGCGGCTTCTTCCAGGAGTGCATCGGGAGAAATTGTTATTACCTCCTTGGTCATTACTGCACTAACTTTGGTCTTTGATAATAGGTAGTTTAACTCAAAAATACTTAGAGTAGTAGCTTTTGAGGGTGAAACTTCCTGGATTTCCCTCTCGGTTACTATCCCAACCAGCTTTCCGTTCCTTACTACAGGAAGTCTTCTTACATTATTGCTTCGCATAAGTTCCAGTGCTTCAGCTATTGTGGCCTCAGGTGAAATTGTGTATGGATTACTTGTCATTCTGCTTTTAACATTCATAAAAACCTCAACCTCCCAGGTATGCTTTTTTAATTTCTTCGCTTTTTGCCAGTTCCTTGCCGGAACCTTCAAGAACTACTGAGCCTGTTTCTATAACATAAGCCCTGTGAGCAATGGAAAGGGCCAGGTTAGCGTTTTGCTCCACCAATAGAATAGTAGTTCCCAGGCCATTTATTTCTTTAATTATTGAGAATATCTCATTTACCAAAAGAGGAGCCAGCCCCATGGAAGGTTCATCCATTAAAAGGAGTTTGGGCTTGGACATGAGGGCTCTGCCTATAGCCAGCATTTGTTGTTCTCCTCCGCTTAATGTTCCTGCATTTTGTCTTTTTCTCTTTTTTAATATTGGGAACCTTGAATAGATATTTTCAAGGTCACTTTTTATCCCGATTTTATCATTACGTAAAAAGGCTCCCAGTTCGAGATTTTCCATTACTGTCATATCGGGGAAAATGCGTCTACCCTCTGGTACATGAGAAAGGCCTTTTTTTACTATTTCCTGGGCGCTTATACCGCTAATCTTTTCACTGTTAAAAAATACGGAGCCTTTTGCAGGCTTTATCAGGCCTGAAATAGTCCTTAGTGTAGTCGTTTTACCTGCTCCGTTGGCACCGATCAGAGTTACAATTTCACCTTTCCGTACCTTTAAAGACACATTTTTCAGGGCATGTATTACTCCATAATATACATCAATATTATTTATTTCCAGAATATTATCAGCTTGAATATTATCAGCTTGATGAACATTATTTGTTTCAGGCATCCAGTACTTCACCTCCCAGGTAAGCATCAATAACACGTTTGTTGCTTCTTATTTCTTCAGGCTTGCCTTCTGCTATTACCATTCCATAATCCAGCACATATATTCTCTCACAAATTTTCATAACCAGAGACATATCATGCTCAATAAGAAGTATTGTAAGTTCATATTCCTTCCGAATCCACTCTATAAGCTTGGTAAGCTCAGCGGTTTCATTAGGATTCATTCCAGCAGCCGGTTCGTCAAGAAGAAGGATAGAGGGCCTTGTTGCAAGTGCTCTTGCAATTTCAAGTCTTCTTTGTTCACCATAAGGCAGGTTTCTGGCAAGTTCATTCTTTTTTACTCCAAGGTTGAAAATTTCCAGTATATCAATTGCCTTGGAAGTAATCTCCTGTTCTTCCCTATGAAATGATTTTGTCCTGAAAAAAGCTGGTACAAGTCCATATTTTATATTTTGATGAATGGCAATCTTTATATTATCCAGAACAGTAAGGTCTTTAAAGAGCCTTATATTCTGAAAAGTCCTTGCAATTCCCATACAAGATATGGTATGAGGGCTTAACCCGTTAATTTTCTTCATTGAATCCTTTGCACAATACTCAATAGAGCCTGAAGTAGGTACATAAACTCCTGTAAGCAAATTAAAGACAGTGGTTTTACCTGCACCGTTTGGTCCTATGAGTCCTACCAGTTCACCTTTCTCAAGTTTAAGGGCTACATTTGTCAAAGCTGCCAGGCCGCCAAATGTCATTGTAAGATTTTTAACTGAAAGAATAGACATCCTATAATCACCTCGTTCACTCAACTTTTGCAGGCCGTTTTTTTAAAAAAGAGTTTAGAGATAACTCTTTTGTGCCCATTAATCCTTGTGGCCTGAAAATCATAATTATTACCAGTAATATTGAATATATAACCATCCTGAGATCCGGGAAGGCCTGAAGGTATGCGGATATAATAGCCAGCAGGACAGCTGCAAGTATAGAACCTGAAATGCTTCCCATACCGCCAAGGACTACAATTACCAGGATATCAATGGACTTTAGAAATCCGAATATATCAGGTTTAACAAAGTAGAAATATGAAGAGTAAAGTGCTCCTGCAATACCGGCAAAAAATGCACCTATTACGAAAGCAAGCACTTTGTACTTTGTTGTATTTATCCCAGATGCTTCTGCTGCAATTTCATCTTCTCTTATTGAAATACATGCCCTTCCATGAGATGATCTGATAAAATTATTTATTATTATAACTGTGCCTGCAGTAAATACGAATAACCATGTCCAGTTTGTATATTGTGGTATATCGCTTAAACCACTGGCACCTCCGGTAAATTCAAAGTTTAAGATAATAATCCTGATTATTTCTGATAATCCCAATGTAGCAATGGCCAGGTAGTCACCCTTAAGTCTTAGAGTTGGTATTCCTATAAGTGCCCCGATAATTGCAGCCATTACAGCACCTGCGAATATTCCTATAAAATAGGAATATTGCTGACTCATGTTCAGTGTAAAAAGAGCGCAAGTATACGCCCCTATTGACATAAAGCCTGCATGTCCCAGGGAGAACTGTCCTGTAAAACCTGTTATAAGGTTAAGGCTCACTGCAAGTATTATATTTATACATATCATAGCGATTGTTACCTGATAGTAATCGTTAATTATATTTAAAGATATTAGTACTTGCATAATTACATAAAACGCAACGAGTACTATAATATTTTTTAACCATTTCATTTTTGGATTTGATTTCATATCTATAGAATTTACTGCCATAACCTACACCTTCTCCCTCGTATTTTTACCCAAAAGGCCGGAGGGCTTTATCAAAAGGATAATAATAAGTATTGCAAAGGCAGCGGCATCTTTATAAAGAGAATTGCCATAACCGCTTACCATAGTTTCAATAACTCCTATTGTAATTCCTCCAACTAAGGCACCAGGTATAATGCCGATACCTCCAAAGACTGCAGCTATAAATGCTTTAAGTCCGGGAAGTATGCCCATTAAGGGATTAATTGAATTATAATATATTCCTACCAAAACACCGGCTGCACCGGCAAGAGCTGAACCAATTGCAAAGGTAAAGGATATTGTACGATCAACATTGATTCCCATGAGGAGGGCAGCATCCCTATCTGTAGAAACAGCTCTCATAGACTTCCCAACGCGGGTTTTTCGTACAATATATTGTAGAATTATCATGAGTATAATAGTCACTGCGAAAATGTACACCTGCTTCATATTTACTATAACCCCTTGTAAAGGTTTGAAACTAATTTCATTTAGAACACTGGGATATGTCCTCACATTGGCTTTGACTACAAACATGGTAGAGTACTCCAGAAAAAGAGATACACCTATGGCTGTTATAAGAGCGGCTATTCTGGTGGCATTGCGTAAAGGCTTATATGCAATTTTTTCGATAGCAAACCCCATAAGAGCACAGGCTGTCATCGCAATTAACAGAGATGGGAAAAAGCTAAGGTTAAAATATTTTATACAGGCATATCCAATATATGCTCCAAGCATATATACATCGCCGTGAGCAAAGTTAATCAGCTTAATTATGCCATAAACCATGGTATATCCTAAAGCAATTAATGCATATATGCTTCCGAGAGAAAGCCCGTTTATTAACTGTTGCAGAAATTGTGTCAAATCTTGTACACCCCCAAATTAAACAAGTGAGAGGACAAAACATCCTCTCACCTATAGTATATACTTATTTTTTTTATATGTCTATTTTATCTCTCTTAGTTTTATATGCTATTTTATTTCTCATTTTAAAAAATATATATCTCTCTCTATATATTTTTTTATGGTGACACTTTAACTGCACTTGCCTGTTCACCATCTTTTAACTCGATAACTACAGCAGTTTTAACAGCATTATGATTATCATCGATACTAAAACTTCCGGTAACACCTTTAAAGTTGCTGGTTGCGGCAAGGGCTTCTTTTATCTTTACGGGATCTGTAGAATCAGCTCTCTTAATTGCATCCGCAATAAAGTATCCAAGGTCATATCCCAATGCATTAAATGCATTAGGTTCTTTGCCATTTTTCTTCTTATAATTTTCTATAAAACTAATAACATCAGGATCTTTATCTAATGATGAATAGTGATTAGAGAAATAAACCTTATTGAGTGCTTTTTTACCTGCAAGGTCAACAAGATCTGGCGAATCAAAACCATCTGCTCCAAGAACAGGCTTGTCTATTTCCAAATCTCTTGCCTGTTTAATTATTAAGCCTACTTCCTCATAATATCCAGGAATAAAAATTACATCAAAATCCAACCCTTTAATCTTAGTCAGAACTGCATTAAAGTCCTGTTCACCTGCCACATAACCTTCTTCTCCTACAATTTTGCCACCGCCATTTGTGAAGGTTTCTCTAAAGTTCTTAGCAAGACCTTTAGCGTAATCACTTGCATTATCAGCAAGTATAACAGCACTTTTAGCATTTAAATTTTTTATTGCAAAATTAGCCATCAAGGTTCCTTGGAAAGAGTCGTTGAAGCAAATTTTGAAAGCATATTCCTTAACTCCTTTTTCATCTACAGTAACAGCATCATCAGTAGTCGATGCAGACAAAACCGGAACCTTATTTTTTATTGCAACAGGGATTGTAGCTTTAAATGCACCTGATGTAGCAGGTCCTAGAATAGCAACTACCTTGTCCTGTGTTGCAAGCCTGGTTGCAATGCTGGTAGCTTCAGCAGGGTCCGATTTATTATCGGCTTGTACCGGCTTGATTGTTTTATTAAGCACGCCGCCTGCGGCATTAATTTCCTCAAAGGCCATTAAAATACCATCTACACTACTTTGACCATAAGAGGCAACTTTACCTGAAAGCTCGTAGTTTATACCGATTTTTATCTCATTTGATGAATCTGCTGTCTTTTCACCTCCGCATCCTGCAAAAAAGACAGTTGTTAAACCTAATACAAGAAAAAGACTTAGTGTTTTTCTTAATGAACTCATTTTATTCATTCCTCCCACTCCTTTAAATTTGTTTATCTATTTATTTTTTTATTTTATTTCCAGATACTCATACCATTAAACTATAATCCAATATGCATGCATATCTGGTATTTGGCATTCATGTTAATTTTACTCAATTAATTATTTCCCGTATTTCTAACTAAAGAAATATATATTTATTATATACGAATTTTTTGAGATGGCAATCGTTTTTTCAAAAAATATTGAATAAAGAGAATAATTATTCATAGTTATTTTTATTTGAATGAAAACCTGGTGTAGTTATGTAATGCAAATGATTAATGGGGACACTCCTTCGATAACAATTATCTGTTGTCTTAAAAGGTGTGTCCCTTTGCATTATATATTCCCTTGCATAATCTTTATAGTATGTTTATCTGTAAATTGTTACAAATTTTATGGAATATAAATCAGCAACTATTAGATCATCTGTTCCTACAGGCCTTAGTACAATATAACTGGCACCAACTTCCATCAGGTTGCCTATTCTATCGACCAGGGGTGCTGTAGTTCCCATTAGAAACTCTACCCTTACCATTCTCCCGACATAATTGCGCAAGAATCCTGCTAAATAGTAAGGACTTGATACTGTTTGGGGAGCCTGAGCAGGTGGTTGAGGTATCGGCATAGGAGTAGTAGGAACTGTTCCCCCATATGCAGGACCTGTCGGTATACCTGTGGGTAATGACGGCATGGGTATGGGAACAGCGCCTGAAGGCTGAAAAGGCTTGGGCTCATACCCGGGAGATATTGCAGTACTCTGCATATATGGAACAGGCATTCCTGGACTTGCATTACCACAAGAATTTCTTGAATTCATCACATGAATCCCTCCTATAAAAATTTATGTTTTAACTACAATTTAGTACTACTTTGTTATGTTGCCAATGGAAAGCGCATTTCTAGAGGGCTAGAGGGTAATTTTTGCTGACCCGTAAGGAATGCATCTTCCCAATGCTATCAAAAATCATCTCGCAATACATCACTTTCCAAATTTGGATAGTAGTAGTATTAATGTATGAAATAAAAATGTCACTAGGTTTGTGCATATAGCTCTGTGGGTATAAAAAAGCAGTGCTGTCCGATTCTATTAAAAATGCTTCCTGTCCCATTATATGGGAATATTGTTGGACATGTTGGGCTAAAGGGGTTCATATACCATAAACAGTCATTTGAACCCTGGTGTTTGTTGCCTGACAAGGCCCAATCTGCAATATCATAGTGTATCTGTTCGGGAGCGGTAGCCCAGATATTTTGGGGGTTGAACTGGCCATATACCTGGGTAAGCATGCATGTAAACTGATAAGGCTGCTCAATAACCCGGCGCAAATCACCCTCACATTCTCTGAGATATTCACCATAAGCAACATGAACCCTATTCATTACAACGGTTGCAACTGCCTTCATGCCATCGATACCTTCACCATCAGCTTCACATTTTAGTAATCTTGCAAACAGCTCTCTTGCAGATAATGGCATTATATATCACTCCTATGCTAAAAATTATCACTCCTGTACAAAAAGTTGTTCATATAAACGATCAGAAAGTTTAGTTACACTTTTGGTATACATAATGTATCCTGCTTACAGTATATTAATTTAGTTGATGATTTGTACCTTATTTAAGCAAACAGGCAAGTATAAATTTTCTGCCTAATAATAAAAAATGCACCCCAACCCATTAAAGGTATTTGACAAACATTGCTTTTGCTAATAGAATGGAATAAATATTACAATTATCATAGGTATCAAAGTTCTGTAAAAATTTATAAACACAGTTCGCAAAACTAAAAAATGAAATAACTAAATTGAATACTAATTAAATTAAATACTATTTCGTACACACTGTAGTATTGGGGGTGCTTTTTTTGAACATAAAAGAAACGGTACTTGAAGTAGTTTATGCTATTCTTCCTGTTACAATACTTGTTACAATAATGCAATTGACAATTGTAAAGTTGCCCAAAGAAGATTTTGTGATGTTTATTGGCGGAACTGTTATGGTAATGTTGGGATTAATATTGTTCATGATAGGTGTCAAAGCTGGGTTTATACCTATGGGAGAAATGCTGGGTTCGGCCCTGGTAAGTAAAGGGAAACTATGGTTAATAACTATATTTGGGTTTATACTGGGTTTTTCCGTTACTGTTGCGGACCCTGATGTACAGGTTCTGGCTTCGCAGGTTACCCGTGTTTCAGAAGGTGAAATAGGGAGGCTGCTTTTAATTATTTCTGTGGCTATTGGAGTTGGTATATTTATTTCTCTTGCATTAACAAGGATATTTATTAATTTACCTATGACATATATTTTAATTGGAGGGTACACTCTTGCCTTTATTATTTCGTTATTTGCTCCATCCAGATTTTTTGCTCTTTCTTTTGATGCAGGAGGTGTAGCAACAGGGCCTATGATTGTTTCTTTTATTGTTTCATTGGGGGTAGGTGTCATGTCGGTCACTGCTAAGAAAGATTCCTCAAGTGATAGTTTCGGCTTGCTTGGATTAGCGTGTATAGGGCCTATCCTTGCAGTTTTGATATTGGGGGTGTTGGTTCGTTGATAAGCTCATTATTTAAAGGCTTTTCTGGTATAATGCTGGAAGTCTTTTATGCATTGCTTCCCATACTTATAATATTTATTATTTTTCAGATCTTTGTACTGAGATTAAGTAAGCACCAATTAAAACGGATAGCAGCAGGAGTTGTTTTGTCTTTTTTTGGGCTTTCCTTTTTTCTGCAGGGCGTGAATATAGGCTTTCTGCCTGTAGGTGAAAGCATGGGTATTAAACTTGGAGAAATGAAAAATAATTGGATTCTTATACCTATAGGATTTCTTGCTGGGTTTTCAATTGCTTATGCCGAGCCTACAGTGCGTGTTTTAAATGATGAGGTTGAGAAGGTGTCAGGGGGGCATATTAATAAAACATTAATGCTTTATTCTTTATCTTTAGGAGTAGCTATATCCATAGCTCTGGCCATGTTGAGAGTTCTTAAAGGAATATCTTTGTGGTATTTCTTAGTTCCAGGGTATTTATTGGCATTTTTCCTTTTACGTCATGTTGATAAGACTTTTGTTGCTATAGCTTTCGATTCTGGAGGGGCAGCTACAGGACCTATGACTGTAACTTTTATATTGGCATTAACAATTGGAGCAGCCAAGGGATTAGGACGAGGGAATCCAATGCTGGATGGGTTTGGTATGGTATCTCTTGTTGCTCTTGCTTCAATATTATCGGTATTATTGTTAGGATATGTTTATTCTAAAAAGGAGAAGAATGATAAGGAGTGAGAACAAATTGTCAATTGGAAGTAATTATAAATTGGTAATTACAATTATTAAAAAAGGAATGGGTACAAAAGTAGCATTATCAGCAAAAAAGGCAGGTGCTGACAGCGAAACCATAATATTGGGGAGAGGGACGGCGGATAAGAATGTCTATTTGGAGATACTTGGAATAGATTATGAGCCGGAAAAGGAAATAGTATTTTCTGTAGCTAAGGATGAAAACACTGATGATGTCCTAAAGACAATAACAAAGGAATCTTTACTGGATAAACCGGGAAGAGGAATTGCATTTGTGGTTGAAATGGGGGGACTTGTATATATGAATGAAAAAGTAAATGAAAGAGTAAATGAAAATGCAAGTAAAAACTTAAAGGAAAGCCCAAGCGGAAGTGTAAGTGAGAATATTATCGGAGCTTCATATGCAGGAAAAGAAGGGAATATAGAGTTTAATCTAATTGTAACTATTGTAAATAAAGGCAAAGCATGGAGTGTAGTAGAAGCTTCAAAAAAAGCGGGGGCCGAAGGTGGAACTATTATGGGAGGACGGGGCACAGGAATCCATGAGAATTTAAAAATACTTGGAATACCTATTGAGCCGGAAAAAGAAATAGTCCTAACCCTCGTTCCAGATAACATAACAGAAAAAGTATTAGATTCAATAACAAAGGATGCTGAACTTAACAAAACGGGTAAAGGGATTGCATTTATCTTGAATGTTGAGAAAGCAGTTGGTATATGCCATGCGTTGAATAAGAATCTCAGCGGGAATAAAGATCGGTGAATAAAAGTATTTTTAAAAATCTGATGTGTATCCTGCACCTTGTACTATAGCATTATATGGACTTATTATGAAAGACATTATATAATGATATTAGTAAATCCTTATTATGTAATTGTTTAATGAAAGTGGGGTTTTAAAGACCGTAAAACTATGAGGAGATATGGTTGGACTTACAAACTTTTAGCAGTCTTTATACTTGTAGTTATATTGCTTCAAACTTCCTTGTTGCAAAGAGCTTGTATTGCCGGAAACAGGAAGTACTACTATAAAAGTGATATAGCAATAATCAATACTGAAGCAAACCATGCTGTACTTTCCTATGCTGATCAGGAAGCATGGAGGAAAGCTTCCAGGCTCCTTATAAACCGCATGTACACTACAAATTTTGTAAAAAGCTGTTTTTTGTTCTATAAAAACCAACCTTTTAAGGATAAAATTATATTGACTGATGTTAGAAAGGAAATATCTGACTTTACTACTGTATATTTCTTTGGGAGTAAGTACAAGAGCACTTTCGCCTGTTGCCTATTATAATTTTCGGATAGGAGGTGATTTCGTGGGTGCTCTTGAAATAGCTATTATAGTTATAAGTGCAGCTGCACTAGTTGGTGCACTGGTATTCAATAGTTATATATCGAAGAAAGCGGAGGAAAGCAGTAAGAAGCAAGACAATAAAGGTAAAATACCGGGAAAATGATTTCACTTTTGACTATTGTATAATAATTAATGTGATTGTTTATAAAAGAAGTAGTATTTTAGTGGATACTACTTCTTTTTAATTATTTTTAACTATTTCGTGGTATTAATGTATTAATATATAATTAGTAATTAAAGCAAGTTAACATATAATAAGTTAGTACTACTTTGTATACTGCAAATAGAAATTACTTTCAATCATTGCATTGTAGTATTAATATAAAATAGTTTTAAATATAGTTCAAAAGTGGTAATAAATGCATATATTTTAGTAGAAATTATTATATAAATTAGAGGCTGAATATGAAAATTAATGCCAACGCAAACAAAACTAATGTTTTATCAAAGTTTACAGCAAAAATTATCATAGTTTTATTTATAGCATTATCATTTGCTTTTATTGAATATGCGTCAAACGAAAATCATAAGATTGGCTTTGGAGCATTTAAAAAGTATGGAAATATGGTTGATAGCAACCTAAAAGGAAACTCGGCAGAAGTTTTTTATATGATAAATAATTATAGAAAATATTACCACCTTTTACCGCTGATTGACAATAGATATATAAAATTACAAGAAGAAAGCAAAGCGGGTGAAAAGTTACTTAATGAAAAAGATAGTAAAACTGATAACAATACTGATAATATAGTTGATAGTATAACTGGTAATGAAGCTGATAATAAGGTTGGTAATGTAGTTGGTTATGAAACAGGTGATGAGACAGCTTGTAAAACTAGTGCTGAAAGTAGTTTTAAAAAAGATGGGCAAAAGGTACAGAGCCCGAGCAAGGATGAAAAAGGAAACCAAGCTCAAGACAAGCTTAGCATAGACTTAAAACCTGTATATAACGGTAATAAAAGCAAAAACCAGGTTGCTATTACCTTTGATGATGGACCGGATGAGCATTTTACTTTAAGAGTTCTTGATATTTTAAAGGGAAATAATATAAAAGCTACATTTTTTGTAATTGGGGTTAATGTAAAAAAGTACCCTAAAGTTTTAAAACGTATAAGGGAAGAAGGACATGATATTGGCAATCATAGTTGGGGTCATAAAAACTTTGCCAAGCTTTCGGAAGACAAAATAAAGGATGAGGTATTAGACACGGAAGAACTAATTTCCTCCATATTGGAAGAACATCAGCCTATTTTAAGAGTTCCTTTTGGTTCGTCCGGGGATAAAGCTGATGAGGTAGTCAATTCATTAGGTTATTATAATATAAGGTGGTCTGTAGACACACAGGATTGGTCGGGAATATCATCTTCCGAAATAATGAGCAGGGTTAAAAAGCAGCTATACCCTGGTGGAATTATCCTTATGCACTGCAGTGGAAAAAAGGAAGCTATGGAAAATAGTATAAAGGCACTGCCGGAAGTAATAAAATATATAAAGGATAAAGGCTATGAATTTGTTACTATAAGCCAGATGCTTGAAATATAAGTTAAAGTTATAAATTGAAGTAATTTGCAGGATGCAGAGATTTCCCTGGAAAAGGGCCAAAAATCAAAAAATAAAAGGGACAAAAAGCCAAAAAATAAGCGGAGGTACGTACGAGTTATGATCTATACAGGTACTGCGGGATATTCATATAAGGATTGGATAGGGCCATTTTACCCTAAAGGAATAAAAGATGGTGACATGTTGGAATATTATTCAAGGTATTTTGACTTTACGGAGGTTAATTCTACCTATTATCATATGCCTTCTTTAAGACTTTTTGAAAGCTTAAATAGAAAGACCCCGAATAGCTTCAGGTTTGCAGTTAAATTATTCGGAGGTTTTACCCATGAGAAAACTGCAGGTACTGTTGAAGCTGAGCAATTTAAATATGCAATTAAACCTCTTCTGGAAAGTAAAAAACTTATATGTCTCCTGGTTCAGTTTCCTTACTCCTTTCATTTTAAACCAGAGAATATGGATTACCTTAAAACTCTTGGAGAATGGTTTGAAGGTATTGGTATTTGTATAGAGTTCCGTAACAATAATTGGATAAGGAAAGAAGTAATTGATCTAATGAAAAATGAAAACCTGGGATTTGTTTGTGTGGATGAACCCCGTATTAAGGGTTTAATAGGAAATACACTAGCTGTTACATCTAAAATATCATATATTAGGATGCACGGGAGAAATGCTGAAAAATGGTATAACAGCGAAGGTTCCGAAAGGTATAACTATCTTTATAGCAGAGACGAACTTCTGGAATGGGTGACAAGAATTCAGGAAGTTGAAGGTAAATCAGATATTACAATTGTATCTTTTAATAATCACCCTTTTGGAAAAGCAGTAGAGAATGCCAAAGCGTTAAGGGAGATCCTATTTAAGAATTAATTTGATATAAAATCCGACATTGATATATAATTTCACATAATTCGGGTGGTTCTAGAACCACCCGAATTGGTTTTAGGTTCTGCTGGTTTTCATTCCACAACAATAGCTTCTGTGGGGCATTGGGACTCAGCGTCTTTTGCACAATCCAAGTTTTCGTCAGTAAGCTCCTCATCAATTGCAACAGCAGTCCCTTCATCTTCAAGCTTAAAAATATCAGGGCATAATGATTCGCATAATCCGCAGCCAATACATGCATCTTTATCAACAAAAGCCTTCATAAAAGCACCTCTTTCATAAGTTAGTCAACACTACCTTTTATGCATATGTATATCGGTTAATAACATTATTATATGATATTTACCAAGTGTTATACGCACCGCATACGATAGTAATGCCTGTTTATATAATTTCCCATTATTTTTAGAAATCAAACATTTTATTCCCACAATATACCATACATAAATTGTTGTTCATTACCTAAATCTAAATACATTAACCGAAATATTATAATATTGTTTTTGCATTATTGTTGGCAATAGAAGCTTAAAAAGCAACTATTAAAACAGGAAGGGAGAATCTGATGTCTGAAACCAAAGAATTAATTGTTAAAATACGGAAAATAAAGGAAGAATTAGATAGAATGATAGAGCTCAAAGGGAATTTGCAGGATTATGATATTATTAAGCTTAGTAAGGAACTTGATGAGCTGCTTAATGAATATGATAAAATTAAAAGACAAGTATAGAATGTGAAATAAGAAAAACAAAGTGCATTGACATAATTTGGTTATTGATATATTAAAAATTATATAAATCAAAAGGATGTAAAAGTTAATTAAAAAGGGATATAATAAGTATACATAATTGGTGTATATTATTATGAGATTTTTATTAACAAAAAACTGGGGGTGGGTTTGCTGTGATAATTGATATACATGCACATATTTGGGGCGGCAACTATGAGAATAACAAAAGGGAAATTATGAAGGCATGTGAATTGTATAACATATCGAAAGTATATATTTCGGGCTTGAGGAGTTATTACTCCGACAAGGATGAAATTAACGAACTCAACTACGAAGTCCATAAGTTTTCAAAGGAACAACCTGACTACATTGGCGGATTTTGCTATGTCAATCCTGTTAATGATAACTGCATTGATGTTTTAAAGAAGGGTATTGAAGAATATGGTATGAAAGGTATGAAATTATGGGTCGCTACTTATTGTGATGATCCGCTGGTTTTCCCTCTTGTAGAAAAGTGTATAGAATACAACATTCCTGTACTTATACATTCATTTAAAAAGGCTGTCGGACAGCTGGAATTTGAAACAACTGGGCCACATACTGCAGAACTGGCCCGCAGATATCCTGATGCAAGGTTTATTATGGCACATCTTGGGGGGAATGCCTACCATGGCATCAAGTCTATAAAGAATTATAAAAATGTTTGGGTGGACATATCCGGATCAATTTTCAGGAGAGATGATGTGGACTACACAGTAGAACAAATTGGAGCGGAAAGAATACTTTTTGGTACGGATATGACAGGATCATTTTTAGTTAATTATGGGCAGATAGAAGAAGCAAATTTAACTGCTGAGCAAAGAGATTTAATATATTATAAGAATGCCTTTAAAGTTTTAGGGTGTACTGAGGATGGTTCTCTTTGAACGGAGACACATCCAGCCTCGGAAATGGTTCTGAGTTTGATAAAAACCTTGACAGGAATGGAGTTGATATAATTATGAAAAAAATAGATACAAATTGTCTTTTGGGGCACTGGCCCTTTAGAAAGATCCGTATGAACAAATTTGATGATTTAAAAACGGTACATATGCAAAATGGGATTGAGTATGGCTATTTATCTTCTCTGGACAGTATATTTTATAATGATCCTTTTGAAGGTGACATTGAATTACATGAGATAATTAAAGATACACCTTATAAACATATATTGACTGTAAACCCTGAAGTTCCCGGGTTTATTGATGATATAAAAAGGGGAATAAAATTATTTGATATTAAAGGCGTAAGGATATATCCCTGTTACCATGGTTATAAGCTTGATAATAAGTACCTAAGACAGCTCTGTCATACGCTTTCGGAAAACAAATTACCCCTTTTTCTTACAATGAGAATGGAAGATGAGAGGCTTAATTACCTGATGCAGCCTAAGAATATTGATATACTGAATTTATCCGACTTTTTGGCTGACCACCCGGAAAATACAGTTGTATTGCAAAGCATACGAGTTGGTGAAGTATTAGCTTTAAAAGATATCATTAATTCCAGAAAAAATATTTTTCTTGATACTTCTGGTTTTAAAGACTGGTTGTTTGTTATAGAAAAACTTATAAAGGAAATTAATCATCATAGAATAGTATATGGTTCCAACCACCCTCTTTATTGTTTGAAGAGTTCCCTTCTACTTGTTGAAGAGGCAGAAGTTGGTAATTATGTTAAAGAGGACATATTTTTTAATAATGCAGGTGCAATTCCTGAATTTCACAGTTGAACAGAGCTATACAAAATCAGAGTGTTACTATGCAGGACCGGTGGGAAATTGTAAAGGGTCTCCACCGGTCTTATAATTGTATAGAGCCTTTACTAGTGCTTGTTCCAATATTCCCCACGGCGATACCTGTAATTAGCATAATTGGTAAACACTTCCCCAAATTCAAAATATGCTCCTTAGGCACATTTAATCAAAGACATGCTCCAGGTTAACCCCAAGACCTTTAAATATATCTGATTCAGCCCTCTCGCCATTTTTAAAGGCCATCATTTTATCAATATTATAATCCTTAAAAACATATAGATATATTTCTTTTGAAAAAGTGTTCACAATCCAATACTCCTTTACTCCGCTCCGCATATAAAGGTTAAGTTTTTTTATTAAATCCTTGCTTCTGGTTGATTCAGAAAGTATCTCAACAACAAGTGAAGGAGTACCGGTGTACCTGCCTTTTTCGTTGATATTCTCCTTATCACAAATAACCAGGATATCAGGTTGGACAACATTAATATTTTTATTTTTGTTATCAACTGTATCGGTATTAGTATCAGTATCAGTATCAGTTTCAGTATCGGCATAGGCATCAGTATCATTATTTGTGTGTATATTGGTGGCTGTTTCAGCAGATGTATCCATATCTGTATAAATATCGCCAATCACGTTAAAAAGAGTAACATCAAAAGGAGCACTAAGAGGTTCGCATTTTTTATCCTTGAACCAATTTGCAAATTCGACAAAAAGCTGCCTTATAGCTTTTTGGTGTGCATAAAATGGTGATGCCAGCAGGTATATTTCCCCATCAATATATTCATACCGCAGCTCACTTTTCTCTGATATTTCAAGAAATTCTTCATATGAGACCTTTTTACCGGAATATATATATTCCCGAGCTGCTTCGCGTATTGTAAAGTCATCTTTGTTGCTTGTGCAGGAAGTAAGTTTTGCGACTACTTTACCATTCCTGCTGATTATAACATCTTCAATCTCAGATAATTTAAGATACTTGCCGAAGTTATTCTGTACTTCTGTTGTTGTAACAATCATAAGATCACTCCATTTCAATTAGATTTAGCTGATATAAGCGTATTTAGCTAATACAAATACATTATAGCTAATATATAAAGTGGCGTCAATAGTTTAGCTACAATATCAGTTAAAATTTTTAATGTTAGCTAAGTGCTATAGCTAAAAAGTTTAAATTTAATTGAAGAAGAGAAAAAGGAAATTGACATTATGTCTGATATAATAATTAAGATTATTGAAAGACGGCAAGAACTCGGGATGTCGCAGAGAGATTTGGAAAATCTTACAGGAATAAGACAGGAAGCAATATGCCGAATGGAAACTATGAAAAATGTTCCTCAACTGGATACATTAATAAAGTTATTAGTGTGATTGTCAATTTACTTTTGTAACATGTGAAGGAGATATTTTTTTATACTTTTTAAAAGTTCTGCTGAAATAATTTATATCATTAAAGCCTGTTGCCATTGCTACCTCTGTTACATTCATATCAGTGCTTTTCAATAGGTAATCAGCTTTGTTGATACGAAAGGAATTAATATATTCAATCATGGTTTTACCAGTAACCATTTTAAACATACGACAGAAGTAATAGCTGCTTAAGTTTGACATAGAAGATAAATCCTCTATGGTAATTTTTTGATTATAATTCTCTTCAATATATTTGAAGACTTTTGCCAGTCTTTCCAGATAACATAAACTTTTTGCATATTCCGCATGAGTAATGACTTTTGTTACATGATTTCTTATAAGCATTGCTAACAGCTTATATGCACAAGATTTTATTACCAATTCGTAGGCTGTTTCCTTGCTCTCATATTCACGGATTACAGCATTAATACACTCAATAATTGAGTTGTCGCCGCTTACTTTATTTTTAAACAAGATCATATTGCGTTCAATTGGTGTAATATATTTCATTTCACAGGTGTCCATAAAGCGGCTGTGTATGAATGAGGAATCTATGTTAAAACAATAATATGCTAAGTAATTACCGACGTTGTAGCCTGTATGAAGTTCATTGCTGTTAATAATAATAAGGTCACCGGGACTTGCTTCATACGAGATAGAATTACACTGTATAACTGCGTTTCCTTCAGTAAAATACAGTATTTCAAGCTGCTCATGCCAATGGCTTGTGAAAGCCATCATCTGGCAATTTTTTTCTACTTTTAATAATTGGATAGGAAACCCGTTGTCATACATACCTGCTTTTTCATATAATGAAGCATCCTTCATGTATTAATCCCCCTTGCATCTAAAAGTCCAGTACTATTATAAAACATTATAACTTTTTTTTATATATAAAAATTAAAAAAATATTGGGGAAAGACAAAATTATGCTAAAAGATAGCATCTTTATTCATGAAATACTTTGCAAGTATTTATATAATTAAATCATACGCTGTCGGGCAGCAAGTTTCTAATGCCAAAGCGTAGGCATTTTTTAGAGTATAGGAATTTATAAAACTCTTAAAAAATTCCTATACTGGGGTTTGAAAAGGGGAATCCCCTTTCCGCTTTAAGGAGGGTGCTCAGGATTCTGCAGCAAGCAAGAGAACAGAATCCGTCGAAGGGAAACTAGGGTTCCCTAGCGAACAAGTAAATTCGCATCATTGTTTTGAGTCATGAGCGAAGCGAATTTTCTTGGCAGTTTAAAGAATTTACAGGAGAAAGAGCATATGAAAAAGGTATTACTGTTGGGAGATTCAATCAGATTAAATTATCAGCCGCAGGTTGGAGAAAAACTTAATGGTATTGCTGAGGTTGTAGGACCTGCGGATAATTGCAGGTTTACGAAATATACACTATGGCATATAAAAATATGGGTGGACGAATTGGGAAAGCCGGATATAATACACTGGAACAATGGTCTGTGGGATGTCTATCGGCATAATACCGATGTGGGAATATTTACTCCGCTGGAGGAGTATTTGTGTGAGCTTAAAAGGATTCTAACCGAATTAAGAAAAACAGAAGCTCGGATTATATGGGCCTCTACTACCCCGGTGAATCCCAATAATGAATTCACCCGGAATTCAGATATTGATCTGTATAATAAAGCTGCTGAAGAATTCATGAAGAAGGAGCAAATTGAGATTAATGATTTAAACAGTCAGATTAAAACGAATGTGCAGCTGTTTATTTGCCAGGATTATACTCATTTAAGCGAAGAAGGCAAGGAAGTTTGCTCAGATGCAGTAGCAGCAGCAATAAAAAAATATATTTAGACAGTACAATTAAATTTTTAGGAGGATATTGTTATGAGTAAGTTAGCTTTAAAAGGTGGTAATAAGTTAAGAACTGAGGGGTTTCCCATGTGGCCCAGGTATGATGGAAAAGAATTAGCTGCTCTTGAAAGAGTCTTAAATAGCGGCAAATGGGGAACATTGGGCGGTGAAGTGGATAGATTTGCAAAATCTTTTGCAGCATATCAGCATGCAAAATATGGTGTGGCAGTAACAAATGGAACAGTCACACTGGAAGTTATTATGCGGGCTTTGGGGATTGGATATGGAGACGAAGTTATTATTCCTCCCTATACTTTCAATGCTACTTCATCAGCAGTAATATTTCAGGGGGCTACACCTGTTTTTGCGGACATAGAAGAGGATACTTTCAATATTGACCCGGAAAAGATTGAGAAAGCAATAACTTCAAGAACAAAAGCCATAATACCTGTCCATCTGGGAGGAAGAGCCTGCAACATGGATAGAATTATGGAAATTGCAAAAAAACATAATTTATATGTAATAGAAGATTCAGCTCATGCACAAGGTTCCGAATGGAATGGCAGAAGAGTCGGCTCTATCGGACATGCAGGGTCTTTCAGTTTTCAGGCAAGTAAAAATCTTACAGCAGGTGAAGGCGGCTTTATTACGACAAATGATACAGATATTTATGAGAAATGCTGGTCTATTCATCACTGCGGAAGAGATATTCGTGGTAAAGTATGGTATGACCATCCAATTGTAGGGACCAATGCCAGAATGACAGAATGGCAGGCGGCGATTCTTAATACACAATTGGAGCGGCTTGATGAACAGATTGAAAAAAGAATGAGTAACGCGGCCTATTTGAATTCACGATTGAAGGAGGTTCCCTGTGTCGAAATATTGAAAGAAGATAAAAGAATTACAAGAAATTCACATCATATATTTATCTTCAGATATAAAAGTGAAAAGTGCAAGGGCCTGGACAGGGAAGTTTTCCTGAATGCGCTGAATGCTGAAGGTATTCCAAGTTCACCAGGGTATGTATGCTTATATAAGCAGTCTCTTTTCAATACGCCGGAATTCAGGAGAATTACAGGTTCAAATATAAACTACGGAGAATTGTATCTAGAGAAAGCTGAAAAAATATGTGGAAAAGAAGGCGTATGGCTTACACAGAATATGCTGCTTGCTGAGAAAAAAGATATTGATCAAATTGCCGAAGCTATTATAAAGATATATGAAAATGTAGATGAACTGGTAAAATAACACAGATATAAGATAATTGCAAATCGGATTTGATATGGGCATACTGGAGTATAGGAAAGGAAGATTACCATGAGATATATAAAAATAGGTGTTGCTGAGTCAGATATTGAATTAATAACAGGAATGGATATGACAGGATATCTTGCACGAATGTTCCCTTCAGAGGGTATTCATGATGCCTTAAAAATTAAATGCATTGTATTTGATGATGATAAAAACCAATTCGTGCTAATAATATGTGACCTCCTTGGATTGGACAGTGAATATATAAAGGAGTGCAATACTGAAATCAGTAAAAAGCTGTCCATCTCTTCTGATAATATTGTTATAGCATGTATCCACACTCATTCCGGTCCGGCGTCGATTTTTTTGCAAGATAGCGGAGCGGTAGATTATAAGTGGCTGGAATCCTTGAAGCTCCGTATTGTGGAATGTGCATGTAAAGCTGCTTATAGAATGAGGTCTTCAAAAATCATATATAAAACCTCCAATTGTAATATAGGTATCAACCGTGTTATGTGGGATGTTAGCAACCCGGAGCTTTTTGTAGATGATCAGCTCGGAGTACTTGAGATAAGGGATGCAGGAAGTGGATGCATTGACACAGTTCTTGTTAATTATGCCTGCCATCCTGTAGTATTAGGAGATGCAAATCTGTTTTACAGCAAGGACTATCCGCATTTTCTGATACATGCGTTGAACAGACGGGACGATTATAAAAATGCTTCTATAATATTTGCAAATGGATGCTGCGGTGATATAAACCCATCTGAAAAAGGTAATTTCGAGATTGCTGATAAGCTTGGCAAAAGATTGGCTGACAGTGTAGCTGATACTGCGATTATACAGCTTGATGAAAATGTATTTTCCAATGCTAAAATAAAAGTAAAAACATTAAGAGTCAGTATTCCTTTAAAAAATGAAGCCGGTGATGTATTAAAGGAACCGAAAAGTGAGAACTCAGACGAAGTAGAAACTCAGGATAATGAAATTATTATTAAAGTGAAAAAAGCCATGAAAAATTGGGGTGTCAGAATGCGTAGCAAGAATAGCAGCGGAACTTTGGAATACGCAGTTGCAGCAGATATAAAAATAATATGTATCGGCATGCTTAGAATAGTTACCTTGCCTTTTGAGGTGTTTCATGAAATAGGCATTAAAATAAAAGAATTTTTTGGTACTGACAGAACAATTGTATTGGGATACGCAAATGGAGACTATGGCTATCTTCCTTCAAAGGCTCTTTATGAAAAGGCCGGATATGAAGCAGGTACAGCGTTTAAATATTACGGCTTTCCGGGGCCGGTCTGCAAAGATGCGGAAGACATAGTATTAAAAGCAATATTTGATGCTGCAATAGAGGGTGGTTTAATTGAAAAAGCTTAGAGTAGGTATTATAGGAACAGGTAAGCTTGCAGGCTTGCATGTAAAAGCTTATTGCAGCAATCCGGATGTAGAAGTCGTTGCTGTATGCGATATTAATGGAGAACGGGCAAAGCAGTTTGCAGCTGAGTTGGGAATAAATACTGTTTATAGTGATTACAGGGATATGGTTGCATCTGATCAGCTTGATGCTGTAAGCATTGTCACCTGGAATAATACTCATGCCCCGATTGCTATTGCAGCACTGGAAGCAGGCAAGCATGTACTTTGTGAGAAGCCCCCGGCTCTTAATGCCGAAGAAGCTCTGAAGATGCTCGAGGCCTCAAAAAGAAGCAATAAACTGCTTATGTTCGGGTTCATAAAGAGATTTGCCAGGATTTCGCAGTTTATGAAGGAATATATAGATAGTGGGGAGCTTGGAGAGATTTACTATGCTAAAGCAGGCTATCTGAGGAGGTGCGGAAATCCGGGAGGCTGGTTTGCTAATAAGTCCTTGTCGGGCGGCGGGCCTATTATAGACATTGGCATACATGTCATGGACTTGTGTATGTATTTAATGGGTAAGCCCAAGCCTGTGGCTGTTTTTGGAAACACATATGACAGGATTGGCAACAGGTCAAATATTAAGGGATATTCCTGGTATAAAGCGACTGACTATAGTAGAAATTTAGTTGGAGTAGAGGACTCTGCCAATGCTTTAATAAAGTTTGATAATGGTGCATCTTTGTATATAGAAACCAGCTGGACATTGAATATAGCCAAGGATACTGTTTATTCGCAGATTTATGGGGATAAAGGTGGAGCTGATATTGAACCTGACTTTAATATCTATACTGAAAAGAATGACTACCTGGTAAATTGTAAACCGATATTGGATAGTTATACTTTTGAATTTGATGAGTGCTTTGCCGCACAGATAAATCATTTCGTAGATTGTATTATAAATGGTAGTGTCTGTATCTGCCCGGCGGAAGATGGTGTTACTATAATGAAAGTGATTGATGCTATATATGAATCAGCAAGAACGGGTGATATAGTAAAGCTTAATTAAAATATGAGTGTTATGTATCTGAAGAGAAATTTAGAATGTAAAAAAATTGAAAAAGCAATAAAACATACAAATAGCAAGAAAGAGTAGAAGAAAGTATTGAAAAAAAGCAAGAAAACATAGAATACACAAGAATGAGTACTTGCTTATTAAGAGAGACTTAATATAATTATATTGACCGGCACTAATATGTACTAAAAAATTTTCAAGCTTGATTACTGTTTCTAGATTTTAAATGCTTAAGTGTAAAATAGGTATTTGCTAAATTTAGGAAAATTTCGATTATAATAATATTACAGCAATGAAGGAGGATTCTTAATGTTAGCAAACGTTATTAGAAGCAATAACAATAGCAATAACAATAGCACTGGTATAGTAACACATATTTGTACTGCTATATCTAAAAAAGTGCATTGTTATATTAAATATAAGTTTCTTGTTCTGTTGTTTTTACCGGCTATAGTCTCTTTTCTTATTTTTAATTATGCTCCGATGTATGGTATAATTATTGCTTTTAAGGATTTTAAATTTTTAAAAGGAATTTTAAATAGTCCCTGGACTTCTCATAATGGTTTCGGTCATTTCTACACAATGTTCAGTGGCCGTACCTTTCCAAAAGTATTCTTAAATACAATATATATAAGTTCATTAAAACTGATATTTGGGTTTCCTGCACCGATTATACTTGCTTTACTTTTGAATGAACTACGGAGTATTCGGTTAAAAAAGTTTATCCAGACAATTACCTATATGAACCATTTTATTGGCTGGGTAATACTTACCGGCATATTAAAGCAATTTCTTTCACCTTCTATAGGTCCTATAGGATACATTATGCAGGAGCTCGGTATGCAGCCCATTAATTTTCTTTCTGATTCTCATTGGTTTAAAGCTGTCCTGGTTTCATCATCCATTTGGAAAGAAGTAGGATGGGGAAGCGTAGTTTATCTGGCAACAATAGCTGGTATAAATCCAGAATTGTATGAAGCAGCCATAACGGATGGCGCAACACGTTTGCAGTGTGCAATTCATATTACGCTCCCGTCACTTAGCTTTGTCATTGCATTCCTTTTTACGATGGGATTAAGTAGTATTATAAATGATGATTTTGACCAGATATTTAATTTAATGCAAAATAATCCGGCAGTGTTGAATAGTGCCGATGTTATCAGTACATACACATACAGGCAGGGGCTAAAGATGATGGAATACGGCTACGCAGCAGCAGTAGGGCTGTTCAAAAATGCTATCGCAATAATAATGCTCTTGGTGACGGATTTTGTATTGAAAAAATCAACTCAAGGTGAACATGGTATATTTTAGTAAAAGCAAGTATAGCTTTTGATCAAAGGAGTGAGAAGCTTGGTTGTTAGAAAGAATACGTTAGGTGAAAATATTTTTGATGTATTAAATGTTACTTTTCTTTTAATATTTTGTGCAACATGCATTTATCCATTCCTCTATATATTTAATCTCTCTGTAAGTGAAGGACTTTCAAGTTCACAATATGGTCTTCATCTTATACCTAAAGGATTAACCTTTGAATACTATAAGAAGACACTTGGTTCACAAATAATATATATCAGTTTTTATAATTCGGTTTTTAGAACAGTTGTGGCTACGGTCTTAACAGTTATATTTACTGTTATGCCTGCTTATGCTATTTCCAAGAAATACTTTCCTGATAGAGGCTTCTGGACTATGTTTATATTGATACCAATGTTTTTTGGAGGCGGGCTGATACCTACATATTTCCTTATAAAATCCCTTAACCTGATTAACAGCAGATGGGTATTGATTTTGCCGGGTCTTATAAGCACTTACAATATTATTCTTATCAGAACATTTATGCAGACAATTCCTGATAGTCTTGAGGAATCTGCAAAGTTGGACGGAGCAAATGAACCAACTATACTCTTCAAAATAATATTGCCTATATGCAAGCCGATACTGGCTACGATAGCTCTCTGGACTGCAGTAGGACATTGGAATGCATGGTTTGATTGCATTCTTTACATTACTGATGAAAAAAAGGTCGTGCTGCAGGTGGTGCTTCAGCGTATTGTCACATTAGGAAATGCGGGTCTGGCAACTAACGCTGCGTCTGTAGAAGAACAGCCGCCGATATTTGCTGTTATTGCGTGCACCATTGTAATAGCCACATTGCCGATAATTCTGGTATACCCTTTCCTGCAAAAATACTTTGTTAAAGGTATTATGATTGGGTCTTTAAAAGGATGAGTGCATATCAAAATCAGGGATATTAAAATCAGGGATAGAATGATGCATAATCTGAATCACGATGTGATTTGATTAATGTGTTATCTATAGAGTATATTAAATAAAAATGGAGGTAAACAAAATGAGAAGGAAAACATTAAAAATGCTTGCGTTGGTGATTACCACAGTTATGACACTGACAATTCTAAGCGCATGTAGCGGTACGAGAAAGGAAAGTACGGATAAGAGTGCAAGTACAACAGCAAACACCCAGACGACTATACAAGAAAATGATCCGTATGCCCCGAAGGAAGACAAGGTTTATGAAATCAGCTATGTTACTACAGGTACATCCGCAGTAGAAGCAGAAAAAAGTAAAATTTTAAAGTCCTATAATGATACTTTTAATGTAAAGCTAAAACCAATATTTTTTGAACCTGCCCAATTTGAAGAACTCTTAAATCTAACACTGGCTTCAAATGATATACCTGATGTGTGGATAGCTCAGAATATCAGTTCACTTTGGAGATATCAGGAACAGGGTTTGCTTTCAGAGGTAAAACTGGATATTGTTGAAAAGTATGCACCTGATCTGTTTAAATGTATAGACAGAGATGCAAAGGATGCCTGGCAAACTTCAAAATACAAAGGCAAAAATTATGGAATTCCTCTTATCAATGCAAGCTATATGTTCAGAGATGCAATTGCATGGAGAACGGACTGGCTAAAAAATGTTGGAATAGATAAAATTCCGGAAACAATAGAGGAATGGGAAAATGCACTGTTGAAATTCAGAAACGATGATCCTGATAAGAACGATAAGAAGGATACATACGGATGCTCTACATCTATATTTGCACCAGTTAGCGGTGCTTTCGGAACTCAGTATTCAATGTGGTGGAGTGGATCTTGGGTAGAGGAAGACGAACAGGCGGTTTATACTTCAGTCAGCCCAAAAATGAAGGATACTCTGGCTCTCCTTAACAAATGGTACAAAATGGAGATAATCGACCCGGAATTTGTAACTGGTGAAAACAAGGGCGGTTACTGGGCTGTGTCGACAGACTTCGTAAATGGAAGAATAGGTGTCTCTGCCATGGGTTATTATTATCATTGGTATAAAGAGAAAAAAGCCTCCAATGGAGAAGTAATAGTAAATCCTGGTTCAACAGCAGCAGAGTTTACAAAGAATTATCCCAACGGCACTTTCGAATTTGGAAATCCGCCAATCGGTTCGGATGGAAAATCAAGGGGAATGATGTCATTGGGTATAGTTCCTGGTAACACATATGTATTTTCAAAAAATCTTGAAGAAGAACCGGATAAGTTTGGCAAGATACTGCAAATGTTTAATTGGCCTCAGGAAAGTTTTGAAAATCATTTATTTGCTTTTATGGGTATAGAAGGTGAACAATATACAGTAAGGAAGATTGATAACTATACAACATATGTACAAAAATTGGCAAATGAGTATACTGAAGAGGAAAAGAAGCTATATAGCGGTACTGGTCAATTCTTTTTACAGAATGATATAGAAAACTACAGAAAGCAATATGAGATATTATATGATACTGCAGTTAAAAATGGCTTTAACGATTATAAGTTATCACATATAACAAACAGACTGTTTATACCGTCCCAAGGGAAATTATGGGCTGATCTTAACAAGATGGAAGTAGATGCTTATGTCAATATAATAACTGGAAAGAAGCCGATCTCCTATTTTGACGAGTTTGTAGCAAATTGGAAGGCAGCCGGTGGTGATCAAATTTTAAAGGAAGCTAACGAATCTTTTAATAATTCAAAATAGCATTTATAACCTGAGTTAGTTTAAAAAGTATATTTAAACCGGTAGTACCCAAAATCTGCGCAAGGACTTTGAACGCAGATTTTGGGTATCTGTAGTTTGAAGTATTTGACGACTTTTTATCATTTGAATGCCTTAGGGCTGGAGGCGAACAGAAAATAAAAGGCAAAAGAAATATATACAAAAAGAGAGCTAAAAATGTTATAATTATTTGTGTTCAAGAAACTGGGACATAAGAAACTGAGACATAAGAAAGATTAAATATAAGAATTTTGTAAAGCATATTAATACTTGATAAGGTGGCTGTTAGCATGAGCAGAAATATATCCGGATATATACGAAAAACAATGCTTTTAAGGTTGATAGTATACTTTCTTTTGATTATAATAATAACTCTTTTTGCCTCAAGCTATTTTATATATAACTATTTTTCCTCTTCGTTTAAAAGCGAAATCAATAGCTATTTTGATAAGGTATTAAATCAGGTGAGCATAATATCTGATGAATTTGTGCTGAAAAAGATAAATGAACTAGCAATAAAACAGCTAATTGATACCCAGAAAGATTCGGAAATAATATCTATTTTTAACAATAGCGGTATTGATGATTGGAAACAGGTATCTGACGTACAACAAAAACTGGACAATATAGCATTCCATTACAGGGATGTATTAGACACAGTTTTCATACATTCAAGGAGTAATGATATTCTGATTTCTTCAAGCAGGAATGCGTTAAAATATGTAAATGAAGAGTCAGTTACTGAATTAGATGAATACTATTGGGTAAGTAGCTTTTATAAATCAAACAAAAGCATACAATGGCTAAAAACGCGAAATGCTCAAGTGCACTTAAGTAGTTCCTCTACCAGGGGAGATGTAATAACTTTTATCTGTGCGTACCCCATATCTTCTACAGGAGATGCAGTAAAAGGCTTTATTGGAGTCAATATTAAAGAAGAGGCGTTAAGTAATTATCTGGTGAAATTCAACTCAAGTAATACGGGAATGCTTATGATTATTGATAATGACGGCGTAATTGTATCGCATAGTAATAAGGCTAGTTTGTATGAAGATATTTCAAAGGAGGCATTCGTAAAAAGGATTTTAAATTCGTCACATCCTGTTAGCTTTGAAACAACATTTAATAATAACAAGTATGTTGTTTCCTATGTAAAATCTGGCTTTAACAATTGGTATTATGTTTCGCTTGTTACGACTGAGCTATTTTACCAAAAGGATCAATCTATTAAAAAAAGAATATTTCTTGTTTCAGCTGTTATTCTCTTTATTGTGCTTATATTGTCAAATGTCTTATCTTTAAAAATATATACTCCCCTCAGGAAAATACTTAACAAGTATTCTACTTCCGTTGCAGCATCCAACATACCCAGGAAGGGAATAGAGGAGTATAATCTGCTAGATAATATGTTTAGCAATATGCATTCAAAAATAGATAGTTTACAGGAATCTCTCAGTAAGAATGCCATGCTGATAAAACACAATCTTATGCTTGATTTGCTCAATAACCGTCTTTCTCGTGCAGACAGCCTTGAAAATATGTTGAACCTTTTAAATATAAAATTTTTGCACAAATACTACGGTGCTGTAATTTTTTCATTCAATAAAGAGGACATAGGATTGCAGCAGAATAATACTCAACTCTATAAATATAAGATAATCGATTTTATAGATATTCTTAATAATAATAATTATACATGCATACCGGTAGATATTAGAAATGAATCAATATGCGTCATACTGAATACTGATTCAACTCGGAAAGATGACATTGTACAATTTATAAATAAGGTAGAGGACTTTTGTATTGACGAAATCGGGACCCGTCTGATTACCGGCATAGGGAGGTCCGTAGAAGATTTATATTCAATAAACGCTTCATATATTGATGCAAAAATGTGCATGCAATACAATTTTATTTATCCTGATAAAAACATGTTTTATTATGATGAGTTTAATGTAACTGAAAACACTATACCCGAGGATATCTCAATAAAGCTTGATAAAGCTCTGAGGCTTGGCAGCTATACAGAAGTAAAAAAAGCAACTGACAGATTTCTAGCTATAGCAACCTGTGATAATATTGCCTACCGTGAGGTCAGGCGTGAAATTTCTCGTTTTATATCTATATTCAGGCAGTTTACAGAAGATATTAACTTAAATCTTAATGAGGTCATGAATGAATATTGTAAAAATAGATTGTACCATCCTCGCAATATTAATGTGTTTATTAATACTTTTTTGCAAATGGTAAATTCAACCAATGACATTATTTCAAGGAAAAAGCAAAATGAAAATTTAAATATTGTTAATAAAATCAAGCAGTATGTTCTTGATAATCTGCATATGGATATTTCGCTAAACTCTACTGCAGAAGTTTTTAGTATCAGCCCGTATCATCTAAGCAGAATTTTCAAGAAGGAAACACAAGTCAACTATATTGATTATGTGATGACCTGCAAAATCGATAAAGCAAAGAACCTGCTTGTAACAACTGATTACAGTATAGAAAAAATTACAGAGCTTATTGGTTACAACCATTCCACATACATGTCAAAAAAATTTAAGGAGCTTACCGGTAAAACACCTAATGAATATAGAAAAGATGCACGTATGCCAATATAGTGCTATAGAGCAAAATAAATAACACCTTATCAAATGAGTGTATTCAAGAATGCTACAGCTGCTCTGATATCTTTCTCCGGATTATCTCCTACTTCTCTTTCAATTGTTAAAAATCCGCTATATCCTATTGATTTTAATGCTTTGAGGTATTCCGGGAAGTTCACACTGCCTTCGCCAAGCGGAACTTCCTTAAAAGCAGGCTCTGTCATCTTATTTTCTATCATACCGTAGATAGCTTCGGGATTTCCCTTATTAAGCATTATTCCATCTTTTGCATGTGTATGCACTATATAATCCTTAAGTGTCACCACGGCCTTAACAGGGTCATCACCGGTTACCATAACTAGATTCGCAGGATCCAGGTTGACCTTGACACCTTTTGAACTCAAGCTGTCAAGAAACTTTCTTAATACAGCCGAGGTTTCAGGTCCCGTCTCTATTGCAAAAGCTGCACCTACGCTGTCGCCATACTCTCCAAGTGCCTCACAAGCCTCCTGCAGTATGCCCCACCTCGGATGGTCCGAATTTTCAGGAACAACTCCTATATGTGTTGTAATGACATTCGTATTCAAGTCCTTTGCCAGATCCATAATTCTCTTGGATTTTTCTATTTTCCAGTCATTTTCCTCCTTGACTGCAAATCCACTTCCCAGATCGCCACAAAGAGCGGAAACAAAAAGTCCGTTTGATGTGATAATATCGAGGAGTTCCTTTCTCTGTTTCACGGTAAGATTTTCAGGAGTCATTAGACCTCTGGTAGCATGAAGCTGTATTCCTGAAGCACCGACATCCTTTGCTTTTTCAATTCCTTCCCTGACACCAAGCCTGAAGGAATCAACAATAACACTAATTTTAAAATCAGGCATTTAATTCACCTTCCAATGCATAGTATTTAGCACACAACAGTAAAGAAAGCGGTGTGCTGTTTATAATTGTACATGAATACAGTTTTTTTTTCATGCATATATTTGTGGAAAACAAGCATTATTTTGCTGTATATATATAATTATTTTCCATAATTTATATATTCCTTCTTCATCCATTCTACAAGGCACTTCTCAAAAGGATGTGAATGGATATGTTTCTTATACTGAAATCTCAATTATAATAGTTCCAGAATAAAATGTGCCCTTCACAAAGTGATTGTCATACAACATAAGTTTTGCTATACTGTACATGATGCAGATAAACCGATTAGATGGGAGTGTTTAAATTGAGAAAAATCCGCTTTGGAATAATATCATGTGGGATGATAGCTGATTTTCATGCTAAATCAATTCTTATGGATGACAGAGCTGAACTTGTGGCTGTATACGGTCATAGCAATGTTGAAAAGACAAAGGCTTTCGCAAAAAAGTACGGAGTAGAAAAGGTTTATATGGACTACAAGGAACTGGCTGCTGATAAGGATATTGATGCAGTATGTATTTGCTCGCCAAGCGGTCTGCATGGACTACATACAATTGAGTGCTTGAAGAATGGAAAGCATGTATTATGTGAAAAGCCCCTTGACATTAATAGTGAAGTTATGACAGATATGATTAAAACTGCTGAGGGAAAAAATCTTAAGCTGGGATGTGTGTTCCCTAATAGAACAAGGAGCGGTCTCAGGAAGGCGAAGGAGATTGTTGACAGTGGCAAGCTTGGCAGGATGACTATTGTTGAGTGTCAGTACAGAGGGTATAGGTCTCCTGAGTATTTTACCAGTTCCAACTGGAAAGGGACAAAAGAGCTTGATGGAGGCGGCTGCCTTATGAATCAAGGGATACATGCCATTGATACTATGTGCTGGTTGACAGGTGACGTAAAGAGCGTATATGGAACTGCAGGGGCTATATTAAGAGATATTGAGGTTGAGGACACTGCCATGGCAATACTGGAGTTTTTAAATGGTGCAAAGGGAGTCCTCATGGGAACAACTATTTCCAATGTTCCTGAAAATGCTCCTGAAGGCGACAGGATAAGAATTGAATTCGAGAAAGGCTCAATAGTATATGCAGAAGGAAAAGCAGCTTTGTATATGAGGCATAATGGAGTCAATGCAGGCAATGTAACCAATGCAGGCAATGCCATCAATGCAGATAATGCCGCGAATACAGCTGGTATTGCTAATACCATTAATACTGCAGGAGAGTCTGTAGATGGTGAGATTATAAAAATAATGCTGGACGATGTAAATGCAGAAGTTGTATCTTCCTCATCAGATCCTTCAAATGTTGACATGGAAAGCCATGCTTTTATTGTATCGGATTTTGTTTCTGCTATTCTTGAAAACAGAGAACCTTATATACCGGGCAGTTCAGCAAGAAAATCGGTTGATCTGGTTCTGGCTATATATAAATCGTCTGATATAGGGGAAAAGGTTAAGCTATGACAATGTTGTAGATGATTTTGGTAAACAGTATAGTTTTATATAGATTTATATGGCAGACAATCAGCAACTAAAGCAGTTATTTATCAATAACAGGGGGCAAAAATTATGATATCAAAAATTATTAAATTATGGGATAAGGATGCTTATAGAAGCAGCGAGGTAACCACATTCAGGCCTACTTTAACAACTTACATACTTAATGGTTCAAGAAAAAGGGGAGCTGTCCTGGTTGTGCCGGGTGGAGGCTATTCGTTTACCTCTCCAAGAGAGGCGGAACCTATTGCATTGCAATTTAATGCAGCAGGGTATCATGCATTTGTGCTTGATTACAGCGTAGCTCCGGCAAAGCATCCTCAACCTTTATTGGATGCTTCGCGTGCTATGTGCATTATTCGTAAAAATGCCGAGGAATGGAATGTAGACTCTGAAAAAATTGCAGTATGCGGGTTTTCAGCGGGCGGGCATCTTGCTGCGAGCCTTGGAGTGTACTGGGACAAAGAGTACCTAAGCAATATACCTGGTGTAGAAATTGAATTGAATCGTCCGAATGCACTGATATTGGCTTATCCTGTAATCACTTCAGGGCAGTATGCGCATAGAGGATCTTTTATTAATTTACTGGGTGAAAATGCTACATCAGAGCTTCTTTACGAGATGTCTCTTGAACATCATGTCAGTGAAAAAACTCCGCCTGCCTTTATATGGCATACCTTTGCAGATCAGGGAGTTCCTGTTGAAAATTCATTACTTTTTACTCAGAGTTTAAGGAATAAAAGTATACCTTTTGAGCTTCATATTTATCCGGAAGGTGGACACGGCTTATCACTTGCAACAGAAGAAACTGCGACCAGACCGGATCAGGTAGTTCCCCATGCTGCTACATGGATTAAACTTTGCTTGGAATGGCTGAATTTGCAGTTTAGTTAACGGGTGCAAATGCCGGATGCGAATGGCAGATGAGATGCAAATAACAGATGTAAATGGGGCGCATTTATCAAATCTGAAGAAATATTTACCAGGGGCTATCGTTACGGTGCTTAGAGCCTTCACTTATGCCCCTTACCAATATTTTCTTCAGATAAATTAAATGCACCCATGTAAATGGCAGATGCAAATGGTAGATATATAAATAGATGTGTGAAGTGAGAGCTTGCAGCAGCAGCCCTCACTTCACATAATTCCCCTGTATTAAAGGATCCGGGAGAAGGAACCAGGAGAACCATTCCCAATATCTCCAATATCTCCAATATATCCAATGCATCCAATGGTATATTTTGTTAAAGGCTATTGATAAACTTTATTATAGCTTCCCTATCAGATAGTATTTTTTTATCTATACTAAAGTTGTAACTTCCTACCAGATCATTCTCTTCGTATAAAGTTTGAAGAATCCAGGTTTTTTTAGTAGACTCTATCAGGTAATATAAATGTCCTGAACTGCTGAACAGGGGCTCTGCTTCATATTGTATGCCGCTCATTTTCGCTATCAGTTGGTCAGTTAAGCCTAATTCCTCCCCAATCCTTCTCATTTTATCTGAAAACAAGCTGAATGTATTATTGTTTTCATTTTTTAAATTCAAATAAACTGACTTTTGTTCATTGTAAGGTTGCCCGCTGACTTGAACATCAGAGCGCTGAAATCTGTTTAGAAAATCATCGTTTAATTTAATTGGAAGCTGAATGAAAGAGCTAATCTTGTTAATGTCAGCATTGCGATACATTATATAATAGGTATCATTGTTTCCACTTTTGTAGAATTCAGTATTTTTATCTATCTTGAATTTGAATTCAGTTTTTCCGGCTTTGATGTTATCCAGATATTTATCAGCATAAGCAAGAATATTTTCGTCTTTTATACCTCTAAAGTACTCTTCAGCTTTTATCTGGTTTTTAGAAATATTGTTAACCGTAATATTTCCCGCAACATTTATCAATTCCTCTCTCCCTAAGGATGCTGATTCTACTAGTAGTATTGGTAATTTAGCCTGATCTCCTAAAAACACGCTGACACTCCTGAAAGTCTTATATACTTCGTCCTTTTTTGAGCTTTCAACATCTTCTTCAATATATACAGCCTGATATCCATTAATATCTAATTCCTCATTTGTCGCAGCATGTTTTTCTTCGTTTGCGACATCAACATTATCTATTGCTTTTCTTCTGCGTGTAAGAGCAATATATAAGGATTCATCTTCTGCTTTTTGGTAACGTAATCCCAATTCATCAGGTATATTTCCTCCTTGATTCCTGGATACAAGATACGAACTTTTAAAATTATATCCATCAGGGACATATCCTAGTATAGGGCAAATTCCTGCAGCATTGAGCAGCTCATCGATAGAATAATATTCCTCTCTATTATTAAATATACTCTGCATGCCCTGTGCAAGCCCCATTGTATATTTATCAAAAAATTCATTATGAAATATTGTATACCCTTCAAAACCATATGAAATAAAGTTTCCTTTAATACCTTTAGCAATCTGCACTTTGAAGTTTTCACCATCTTCATCATATTCAAGCTTGGATATTTCTGCTGTTTTCATTCCAGTTATATATTCATCAATTCTATCCTGGTATTTCACATATACACTTTTAACATAATCTTTATCGCTATACATTCCTGTGTGTATTATTCCTGACATATTCAGGAGAGATCTGTCAACAAACATTGAATTTACAAGTTCTTTATATGTTTTATATATAGTTTTTGCGTTAACTGTAGCAAACACAGACAGTATAACAATTACAGATACCAGTACAATCCGCTTCTTTGAAAATACTTTATTAACTGTTTTCGTATCAGGATAACGACCCCTGTCTATAAGAATGTTAATTTTGTCTGAGACCACAGGGCTCTTAACTGCTACTTTCGTTTCAGGATGATAGTTGCTCCTGATAAGGTTATACATCCTTTTACATCTGTCACACTTATTTATATGTTTTATAAAAAGCTTCTTTTCTTTTGTACTGACTTCATTTTCCAGGTATAGTAATGAATACTCCTCAATTGAATTGCAAAACATTATAATCACTCTCCTTTTTGATACTCCCTAAAACTCTTTCTTAAAGATCTTGTAGTTCTTGAATAGTTCATTCTGGCTGCTTCCGGAGTCACTCCGATCTTTTTCCCAATTTCCTTAAAAGGCATTCCATGAAATAGTCTGTACATGAAGATTTTCCGGCTTTTGTTTCCTGCCCTTTCCAGGTTAAGGTCCAGCAATTCAAGCATCTCTTTCATTTGAACGTAGTTTTCCGGGTTGCCTGATGTGCTTCCCAAAGTATCTGAGCCGATATGGGTCTCTGGACTGATATTGCCATCTGAACTCACATAATCACAACCGCCGGAATCTTCAGAGATACCCTTGTAATCCCTGTAGTTCAATGAATTGTTGAAATCCTCGAAATTCAATAAAAGCCGGTTGTTTTTTCTTAAATAGTTGAGACAGGTATTTACACTTATTCTATATATCCATGTTGATAGAGAACTGGAATGTTTAAAACCTGCAAGATTGTTATATACCTTTATAAATACCTCTTGTGCAAGGTCAAGAGCGTCTTCCTCATTCCGGACAAACCTGTAACAGGTCTTGTACACCCTATTTTCGTATTTCTCTACAAGATTTGAAAAATATTGTGTTTCACCTTTTAATACTTTTTTAACCAGGTTTAAATCATCTCCCATGTCCAAATCACCTCCCGCGGATAAGGATCCTTTCCGTTTCATATATTTAGACACGTTTGTTATAGTAGTTGTAACAAAAAAGCGATATTTTTTTATTAATAATAGAAATCAGTACGGCATTGAAGCTGTACTGACTTTATCTAAGCAGAACCGTCCCCACCTATGAAGAACTGTCTCTATGTCTCCATGTCTCCATGTAACCCATGTCTCCATGTAACCCACGAATTATTATTACAATGTCCCTTCCAGCCAGTCCACAAACTGCCGTGCAGTCCTGGGTGAGCGGCCATTATACCATAGTTCCCACTTTAGGGCCTCTCGGTGCAAATATTCTCTGTCAACTTTCAGGCCTCTTTTTTCAACTATACCTTCGACAATTTCAAGGTATTTATATTTGTCCGGGGAGGAGAATGTTACTTTTATGCCGAACCTGTCTGCCAGAGAAAGTTTTTCTTGTATGGTATCGGCGGCATGTATTTCCTCATCCAGATTACTTGACTGAAGGCCTGCCCTATCACTGAACTTTTCTTTTATTAAGTGACGGCGGTTTGAAGTAGCAAAAATCAATATATTGGCAGGCTTGCTTTCTACACCGCCTTCAAGTATGGCCTTTAGCGCTGTATAATTTTCCTCATTATCTTCAAATGCCAGGTCATCCACAAATATGATGAATTTTTGTTTTCTTTCTTCCAATGTTCGTATAACCTCGGGGAAGTCCATTAAATGTTTTTTCGGTATTTCAATTATCCGTAAGCCTTGCTGGTAATATTCATTTATTATTGCTTTAATTGTTGATGATTTACCTGTTCCCCTGTCACCATACAGCAACATATTGTTTGCAGGGTGACCTTTCAAAAATTGCAGGGTGTTGTTTATCACTTCAGAACGTTCATTTTCATAGCCTATTAAGTCTGATAATTTTACTGGGTCAGGGTTCTCTATACCTTTTAAATAACCGGGACCACCGTTGTGATACCATAAGAAGGCTTTGAAGCGGGCAAAAATTCCGCATCCCCATTTATTGTGAAAGTCTGCAATATGTTGAATACAGTTACTCCAGTCATCACTGGACAAAAGCTTTTCAATTATTGGTGAAAAGTTGGAGCCATAGTTAGTGTAACTATGGAGCATGCTAAATTGGGCTGTATTTATATCTGTATCTGTATCTGTTCCTTTAACTGTAACTGTACCTGCATTTGTATCTTCATCAGCATCTGTACCTGCTTGGATTATATCAGATGCTTTATACTCAAAATCCCATACGGGAAGGTTTTTAACAATGCACTCCTCAAAACTTCCAGCAGTGCAAAAGTCCAATGCATACTGCTTTATCAGGGAACTTGAGAGCATGGATACAGTTTGCAAGTAGTAGAGGTCCTTTGATGCAGATAATTTTATGAAATCATCCATTAATTCATAACCATGAATTTCGGCTTGTTTTGTAAATGTATTTTCATCGAAAAGTATGGCTTCTATAATGTATTCATTCAGGGCGCGTAATGTACCCCTGCCTGCAAGTTTATAATAAAAATTATTATATAATTCCGTGAATATGCAAATATCGACTTTGTCATTATCCATATAATTCAGAAGATCAATTAAGCAAATCAATACTTCGTTTTGAAGCAATTGCCTGTATATGGATAAAGACTTTATTGACAAAAGTGCTTTTTTTATTTCAGCGCTATAGTTATTTCCCAGTGCCATTGTGTACCTCCATTAATGCTGCAATTATGGTTAATTATTGTTTAACGTATTTACAGATTATATATGGAATTATATATTAACATAGCAAAATTTAATAGAATAAAGATTAAAAATGTTCTTTAAATTATTATTTTTGTTTATATTGAGGAAAATAGTATGTATAATATATGATAATAAAATTAATTTAATGATAATGAAATAGCAATTGGGGTGTAATTATGAGTGTAGACCAGAAACATAACCGTGTGGAAGTTGCAGCCGGAAGGGTAAAAGCTGATATTGTAGTAAAAAATGCAAAAATTGTAAATGTATTCACCAAGGAGATTATTGAAGGTGATATTGCCATACTGGGGGATTTGATAGTTGGTGTAGGAGAATATGAGGGTATCACCCAGATAGATGCCTGCGGCAAGTATGTTTGTCCCGGCCTTATTGATGCCCATGTGCACATAGAATCTTCCATGGTTACCCCTGGAGAATTTGCCAGGAATATTCTGCCCCATGGTACCACAACCATTATTGCCGACCCACATGAAATTGCAAATGTATGTGGATTGGAAGGAATACAGTTTATGCTTGATCAGAGCAAGGACCTCCCAATTAATATATTTATGATGGTTCCATCCTGTGTACCTGCCACACCCTTTGAAAACAACGGGGCTTCTATAACTGCAGAAGCTATGAAGGCCTTTACAGGAGATTCCCGGATACTCGGTCTGGGAGAGGTCATGGATTTTAATGCAGTGCTTTCAGGAAATAAAGAGATGCTTGAAAAAATAGATTTATTTGATAATGCTATAATAGATGGACACTCCACAGGTATTTCAGCAAAGGAACTTTGCGCCTATCGCTCGGTAGGAGTTATGACAAACCATGAATGCACTAGTATAGAAGAAGTATTGGAGCATCTGCGTCTTGGAATGTATGTCCAGATAAGAGAGGGTTCAGGAGCAAGAAATCTTGAGAGCATCGTTAAAGGCATGCTGGAAAGGGGGCAATCTTTTGACCATTGCCTTTTCTGTACTGATGACAAGCATCTGGAAGACATAAGACAGGAAGGGCATATAAGTTATAATATACGAAAAGCTATACAGTGCGGCTTAGACTCAATTGAAGCCATTCGTATGGCAACCCTGAATCCTGCCCAATGCTATAAGCTCAAACGTCTTGGAGCAATTGCTCCGGGATATTCGGCTGATATGCTATTATTATCGGATCTTGAGAACTTTACAGTAGAGAAAGTTTTATTTCGGGGCAAGGTGATATCAGAAAGAGGAAGTAAACCTTATATCGATGTTTCGGTGCAGGACAGAAATGTTTTTAATACAGTCCGCATACAACCTGTTACTGCTGAAGATTTGAAGATAAAGATAAAAGGTTGTGAGCCTCATAAAGCCGAAGTTAATGAATCCTGTAAATCTGAAATTGCTAAGTCCCTTAGGGCAGGAATTAATGAACCTTGTGAAATTGGGGTTATTACTGTAATTCCAAATCAGCTGATTACAAAAAAGGAAATGGTAAAAGTACAAACAGATAAAGAGGGATTTCTAATTCTTGATAGCATATTAGATCATGATAATATTATATTGGATAATGATAGTAAGTTAAATGTTAATAACAATCTAAACCCTAATAGCAGATTAAATAAAGTTGCTGTTATAGAAAGGCACAAAGCCACAGGCTGCATAGGGTTGGGAATTGTAAAAGGCTTTGGTATCAGGGGCGGTGCTTTAGCCTCTACTGTAGCTCATGATTCCCATAATCTTATTGTGGTAGGTGATAATGATGAAGATATGCTGGCTGCCATAGATGAACTAAAACGAGTCAATGGTGGAATGACCGTAGTAAGTGACGGAAAGGTACTGGGTACATTGCCGCTGCCCATAGCCGGACTAATGAGTGACCATGACAGCGATTGGGTTGAGAAGAAACTGGCAAGTATGATGCAGAGTGTCAGAGAACTTGGGGTGAGGGAAGGAGTTGATCCATTTATCACTATGTCCTTTTTAGCATTGCCTGTGATACCGGAAATAAGGGTTACGGATAGAGGGCTTTTCGATGTATCAAGGTTCGAATTTATAAATATAACATATCGCAGAGAATAGCTGTAAACAAATAAATGTGTGCTGTTGGTTACAGCATAAGTTTACAAGAATAGGAAAACAGTAGAGCAGTATTTTTCAAAAAACTTAACCTAAAGATATGTGTTTGAGGAGGGCTAGTTTTGAATAGACGACTTCTTTCGTTCGTTACATATACAGGCTATTTTATTATAGGGATAGTGTCTTTTATAATTTCACCTACATTGCCCGTTATTATAAAAGATTTCAATATTACAAAAGGAGTTGCGGGGGCAATTTTTACTGCAAACGCAGCAGGAAATTTTGTAGGTGTACTTGCAGGAGGGTTTTTCTCAGATTTAATAGGTAAGAAACCTCTAGTAGTTCTGGGATGCCTTTTGCAGATTATAGGATTTACATTCACAGCAATAACAGGAAGCTGGGCTTTGGTTCTGGGTTTCTTTTTCATAACAGGTATGGGCAGGGGTTTCCTTAATACTTGTTTTAACGCTTTAATCGCAGATATAAATACTCATAGAAGAGGAGCAGCATTCAATACTCTTCATGGAATTTATGGTGCAGGTTGTCTTATCGGTCCGGCACTTGCAGGGTTGATGTTATCTCTTGATTATGAATGGAGGGTTGTATATTATTGTGCGGCAGCTTTATGGATGTTATATATGATTGCAATTATCCCTATAACCTATCCTGCTGCAAGTACTGTTAATAATGATGTCAACAACTCTGTGCATAGTCCTGCTAAAGGTCTTGCCGCCTGGAATTCAAAAAAGACATATTCAAAAAGGATAAGTCTAAAAAATAGTGATATAAATGATTTTTCAATTAGGACTATTTTATTCAGTCCGGCATTTATAATGCTTTTCATCGTTAGCTTTATATACAACAGCTCAGCTACGGGTCTGATCGGGTGGATAAATACATATCTTGAAGGAATGGAGTTTTCTATCCTTTTAGGGGCAGGTATGGTATCAATATTTTATCTGGGTTTAACCATTGGGAGATTTATCTGCAGATTTCTATCGGAAAAAGTTGGGTACTCAAAAACTATTCTAGCCTGTGCAATAGGTTGTTTTGTATTTTACCCTTTAATAATATACGCAACAAACTCTACTTTAATTGCTGCAGGTGTATTTTTCAGCGGCTTGTTTTTTTCAGGACTTCATCCTACAGGTCTTGCATATGCAAATAAGCTCTTTCCATCAATATCAGGAACAATAACCGGACTTTTATCAACAGCAATGTCACTGGGAGCAATGTCTTTGCCATGGCTAATAGGGCTTGTTGCAGAAAAAAGTGACTTTAAGGCAGGTTTTTCAATTGGTTTTGTGTTAATAATTATTCTGTTAGGAGTTGCTATATCACTGTTATTGTATGAAAAAAAGCACAGAAACGGGAGTCAAAATATGCGATATATAACGCAAAAATGATTTTCAATCAAGAAAATATGCGTAGCTTTGCTTAGCGTAATGACAGGGGTATATCCATCTAACTTAGTCGACTGTGTCCAGAAAGTAGAAATGGATTTACAGTAAGTAATGACCTATATTAGAAATTTTCACTCCTCAAAATCAATATATGGGAATATTCTATTCTATTCTTTACTTTACCTATTTGAAGCTTTGGAGATAGATATCCCCTACCTTTTCATGCAGCTTCCAATTCACATACAGGTGAGGCAAATATAACTCCTCTTGTTATACCATTAATGAATTTTTGCGAATAAGTATTTTTGAAGCACCTTACTAATACTAAGCAAATATTAATGAAGTAAACCCTACTATTTTAAAATCTTTCGCCGTAATATCCTTCAATATCGGTTCTCTGATAGATTCATACATTTTCAAACAGGCACCATGTAACGCCGAATTTATCAGTCAGGACACATTGGCACGGGCTGTAATCGCAAGCTTCCGGTGGATTGTTTACAGCTGCGCCATCTTTCAGCATCGCATATGCCTTTTTTACCTTGCTTTCGCCGCCCTCGCCGAAGTGAAAGCAAAACATCATTGTGTTACCGGGTATTACATTTTGATTGATTTCTGATATTGCAATCTCTTGCCCGTAGGCGTTAAGCTCGGTGTGCATATAACCGCCGTTATCATCCGGATATGTACACAATACTTCTGTGTCAAAACCTTTTCGGTAAAGCTCCAGCGCCTCTTTACTTCCTTTTACAAATACCTGCATCATTGATCTTTTCATTCTATTCTCCTATGAAAATTTTAAGATACGGATTACCATTCGTTTCGAAACAGCCGCCACATCCGCAAGTTACTTTGTATTCGCAGCCTGTGCAGTGAAGTCCACATCTTGAATCAACCATTATGTATTACCTCTTCTTTTTGTAAATGATAATTTCCGCGTCAGAACCGCTGTTGCCATATTCGCAAACTAAAAGATAGTTCTCGTCAGCAGTCAAGCCATAGCACCTGTCGCTGTCTTTTTTACAGATTTGGTTGCCCAAATAAATTCTGTCATCATCCCAGAATTTAATCGCTTGTCCGCTTGGAAGCATATATTCAAGGTTGATGAAAGAACCTTTAAGAGCATTAAGATCTGTAACTTCTGCCATATCTTCAATACCGAGCGCATTAAATTCGGCAATCAACTGTTTTTTTAGATTGCAAAGGCTGTCAGAGCATTTGCTGCAATGCTCCTGCCCTTTGCTCTGAGAACATACGGCGATGACACATTCGCCGCCAAACGGGCGTCCGTTTGTTGCAACACAACCACCGCATGTGTCTTTTAACTCACACCCGTTGCAATCCAATCCGCATATTGATTTGTTCATTATGTATTACCTCCGTTTTTGCTTTTATGATACCACACCGAACACGACAACAAAATATGAAAAATACTTATAAATATGTTACAACAAAATTAGAAGACACGCCAGAAGGGAGCGGCATTCTTGGATTCAGAAACCTGTAGTCTCATGGCATACACCGAGTGCAAATTTTATTTATGAAGAATTTATAGACAGATGCATTAGTGGAAGCTTTATGTATTGTAACGATAGCTTCTGGAATATATTTCTTCATAGATTTTAAATGCACCCCAAAACAGAGATTTCTATTGACAAACGAGGTCGGATGCGTTAGACTAACAATAAGGTCTGATGCATTAGACCTTATTGAGGGGGCTAAATATGGACAATTTAAAATTATTTGATGCCGAATACCGTTTTATGTGCGTTTTATGGGAGCATGAACCGGTGAACTCTACCGAGCTTGTAAGGCTTTGTTTTGACCGTTTCGAGTGGAAGAAATCCACCACATATTCTATGATCAAAAGACTCGGTGAGCGCGGTGTTCTGAAAAACGAAAATGCCATTGTGATGGCTTTGGTGAAAAAAGAAGATGTGCAAAAATACGAGAGCGAAGTTTTGCTTGAAAAAACCTTTGACAACTCGCTACCGGTGTTTCTGACAACTTTTTTGCGGGATAAAAAACTCTCTAAAAGCGAAGCTGAAAAGCTCAAAAAAATGATTGAGGAGGCGACAAAATGACCAATGTATTTATTACCGTTCTTAACATGAGCCTTATCGCCTCCTTTGTTGCGCTGGGCGTTATTTTAATTCGTATTCTGCTCAAAAAGGCGCCAAAGGTATTTTCTTATGCGCTTTGGGCAATCGTTCTTTTCAAATTGCTTTTTCCTTTCACTATTGAAACGGCGTTGTCTCTTATCCCTATGAAAGCCGAGCCTGTACCGCAGAATATCATATATTCTCAAACTCCGTCCATCGACAGCGGCATTCCGTTTGTGGATCATTCCATAAATCAGGTGATTACGAATACGGTTCCTCCTGCAAACCCTGCCGCAAGCGTAAACCCAATGCAGGTTATATTGTTTGTGCTTTCCTGCATATGGCTTGCTGGCATCGCGGTGCTGCTTTTGTATTCTCTTGTTTCCTATTTTCGTTTGAAATATCGTTTGCGTGTAGCAATTTTCATACAGGAAAACATTTATGAAACCGACCGGATAAAAACAGCCTTTGTTCTGGGTTTTGTGGGTCCGAAAGTTTATATTCCTGTTGGTCTTTCCGCACAGGAGATTGACTATATCCTAAAGCACGAGCAAACGCATATCAGACGGCGCGATTATCTTATAAAACCGCTTGCCTTTCTTGCAGTTTGTGTCCATTGGTTTAATCCCGTCATATGGTTCTCATATTATCTTGCCATGCGTGATATGGAGCTTTCCTGTGATGAAAGTGTTCTGAAGCATTACGGCAGTGACATTCGTCGTGATTATTCCAACTCGCTGCTGTCCCTTTCGGTAAAGCAAATCGCCCTGGTTTCTCCGCTTGCTTTTGGTGAAACCGGAGTGAAAGACAGAATCAAAAATGTGCTGAACTATAAAAAGCCCGCCGTTTGGGTGAGTATTATGGCAATTACTGCAGTTATTGTGGCGGCGGTTTTATTACTCCCCAATGCTGTGCAGGATACAAAGGATATTTCTGATGAATTTTCTGATACAACAACAGAAAATATCACCCTCGAATACTCCGATGAGAGCGGAGTCTATACAGAGAATTATATTAAGAAGACCACAGACGATTCGGTGACATTGTTTACTGAAGACAGCAAAGAAATCATTTCTGGCGAGGATATTATCCCCTTGCCCTATATCTATGCGGTAAAAACAAATGGCCAATATGATCTGCTGGACAAAGGAACCCATGCAAAAGTGTCAAACATTTCTTACGACGAAATTTTTTGTGAAAAGTACCCTGACGGAAGGCTTTCCACAACAATCATGAAAGGCCGGGTCGGCAAATACTGGGGGCTTATCAGTGCAAAGGGGAAAACCCTCACAAATCTGCAAACCCAAACCTTTGAGGACATTCAGATCAATACATACGAAGAGGCATGGCCTATCATTGCCGTGATAGAAGGCGGTAAATACGGTGCGATAGATTATAACGGCAAAACGGTCATTGAAGCTGAATGGGGCTACCTTGCAATGGATGTCTACAACGTTCCCGATACAGTCTTTGTTTTTGACGGCAGCAAATGGGGTGGCATAAAGCTTGATAAAAACTTACTGGCGTCAACCGTAGATTATAGCCTGATACCGCCGGAATGGATAATCCAGAATTATAATCAGATGCTATTGACCTCATCCTCAGTCAATAGTACGCAGCTTGCAAGTATGTTTGATTTTGCAGACAAATATCGTTTTGATTATGTACCGTTTTTTACCGAAAACAATGTACCGCAAAGCAGCAGTGAGTATCTTTATTATGCTTTTGTAATCAATTTGGACAATTGGGGTGCCGACAAGGGCATAATGTCAAAGACACATGTTGAAAATGTTATTAAGGCACACTTTGAAGTAAAAACCATAGTTCATGAAGCCCTGAGGAGGGCGTGGAATTTTGATGGTATAAACTACACCGCTGTTCCGATGGGTATTAAAGATAAACCTGTTTATGTTCTTACAGATCTTAGAGTAAGCACAAAAGACGGAAAAACTGTTTATGAAGCTGCGATGAATAATTGCAATTTAGCCGACGGAAGCTTAGCAAGTGACGAAGATAGGGTAAAGATCAAAGCGGAAATAATGAACGGCGATTATTCTTCTCTGGTTTCATTGCAGAGGGAAACATTTACATATTATCTTAATGATAACGGTGAACCGGTATTTATCGCACACATAATGACCGATCGTCCTGAAATGAAATGGTATTATCAGATGTTCAGAAATGACACTGCATTTAAGGTGCTCGGCAGCACATCGGGCGACTTTACCGATGACCAGATGGCAACCTATGCGATTTTAAAAATGGCTCATCATTACAGCTATGAAAACGGCAATACAAAAGAAGAATATAATGCCATTACTCAAAAATACTTCGGCCGGGATATTAAAAATTTCAACAATGGTTCAACCGAAATAATACCGGGCACAGATAAAATCAGGGCTACAGGCTGGAGCTATAACAGCAGCATGTATGTAATTGTAAAGGATATCTGGGATAACGGCGACGGAAGTATGACAGGCGATTTTTACTGCTTAAACATTTCTGATTCTCATTGGACAGGTAAGGACGGAGAGTTTCAAGAAGCAGAATATGCATTGCTAAATGGCGATATTTCTTCTTTTACTGACTGCGATATCAGTATTAAAAGGGTTGTTTATGAAGTGAAAGCAGAAAACGAAAAGCAGTATTTTAAATACCGTAGTGTGAAGAATCTTGAGGAAAATGTAAAATCAATCGTTTTGTACAGCAAGTAACTTAATGCTATGAGAAAACCCCTTATTTATCATTAATCACAAAAGCAGATGGCCACAAAATTGTGGATGGCCATCTCACTGGATTCGGGTAAAAAAGATTCCCGGCTCAGGAGGAGCCATTTGCCGTGCCTATTGTGATAAACTCTTCCGGTTAGAACGAAAATGGAAAGAGCTGATCCCGGAAGAACGGAAAAAGAACCGACTGATTTACAATGTTTGAATCAAGCTTTTTTTCTTTTCTTGGTTGTTGCACTATTGTTGCACTTTTTTATTTCAGTGCCTTGTAATGT
>OFEK01000243.1_pt1 | contig 72952 bp, 55 predicted proteins | sample 1521131 | NCBI WGS metagenome assembly OFEK01 (sample SAMN05720209, study PRJEB24109) | activated sludge metagenome | isolation source: Anaerobic digester | place: China | collected 2015-12-16 | reverse complement strand
ATAAGCATAATGCAGGCAGCGAGACTATTTTCAGAGCAGATTGCACAGATTTCACACAGATTATCACAGATGGATCGTGGAAGTGCGAGATGATGCGAACAGCGGACGCGGGGAAGAAATCCACTGCATGCTGTCGATTGCGATGCTGTCGGAATAGCAGATAACGCAACGGGCGCCCACCTGAGTGGACGCCCGTTGGTGAGGGTAAGCGCGCGGTGCGTCAGCGCATGATCATCACACGCGTGCTCGCGGTACGTGTTCCATCGCTCAGCAGCACGTTGTACATGCCGGCCGCGAGACCGGACAGCGGCAACTGCATCGTGTACTCGCCGGCTGCGAGCGAGCCATTGAAGGCCTCGCGCACTTCGCGGCCGAGCGCGTCGTACACGCGCAGAGTCACCGTGCCGGCGTTCCGCAGCGACACACGCACGGCGCGCTGCGCATCGGCGGTGGCGGGATTCGGATATACCGCGGAGAGCTGCATGCCGTCCGGCACGCCCGGCGTGGCATCGTTGCCCACCACGGGAACGCAGGGCAACTCGTTGAGCATGGACGTCATGTTGGTCTTGAGCTGCAAGGGATTGATGCGGTAAGGACGCAGGGAAAGGAACATCATGTGTCCGCTCATTTTCTCGCCAACTTGCATGGGCTTGCCCCAGACACCGATGCCCCAGGTTTCGCCGGTGCTGCGGGTCTCGGTGAACAGCAACGCGTTCTCGGCGCGCGACAGCGTGGTGGTGAAGGGATTGAGGAGATTCTGGTCTCCTGTGAACTCCATGTCGGTGAGCGACGGGAGCGCAGCGCGGCACTCGCGCACCGTGGCGTAGCTGCCGTTCCAGGTAATGCCCAGGAACTGCCGCATTTCATTGCCGATGAACTGCTGTCCGTAACGGGTGATGAGTACCAGATTGCCGCCGGCGCGGATGTACTCCATCATGGAAGTGTTGGCCCAATGCGCTTCGTCGCCGTTGTATGCATTGCCCAGCCAGACAACAGTGCAGTACTCACCGAGCGTTTTGGCGGGAATGGCCCCCGAACCGATCGGCTGCGGCACACCCGCGGGATAGCCGGCGGCGGGATTCGGGAAGAGATCCCACAGCGTGTAGGGCTTGCCACCGGAATACACGGAATCGGCAAAGGCCGTGGTCAAATCTTCACGGTACGCGTCTTCGTCCCAGTCCACGCCGTTCACCACGAGAATACCCTTGTCGAACGTGGGATTGGTGAACTTCTCCACCACGCGCTTCAGTATCCAGTTGTCGGGATCGAGACGCACAAGATCCACTTCACGATCGAGCACGAAGGTCCACTGCTGTACGGCCTGATCGTTGTTCACCACGATGGTCGTGTCGCTGCCGTCCTTGAATCGCACGTACACATCGATGGGCATGATGAAAAGCTGGCGCTGCGGGAGATACAATTGCTCGATGGTGAGTGCAAGCTCATGTGTCTGGCCGACCGGAGTGTCGCTCCACTCGAACTGATACGTCGGATAGTATTCGCCGTAAATCCAGTTCTGGAAAAACGCATCGAGATCCTTGCCGCTCTCCTGCTCGAAAAACTCCTGGAACTCCGACGTGACCACGCTGCGATACGTCTCGCGCTCCTCGCCACCGAGATACTTGCGCGTAGCGCGGAAAAACACCTCGTCGCCCACGATGTGGCGCAGCATGTGCACAACCCACGAGGCCTTGTTGTAACTGAGCGAACCGCTGAAGATTCGCGAGAAATCCGTGGGATCACTGACATAAATCGTACCCGGTCCGAAATACGCCGTCTGTGCCATGGACATTTTCAGCGCTTCGAGTCCACCCAGCGCTTCGAAGTACAAGGCCTCGCCGTAGGTGGCCCAGCCTTCGTTCAACCAGATGTGGTGGAAGGAAGCGCAGGTGACCTTGTCGCCGAACCACTGATGCATCAACTCGTGCACCACCACGTCGGTGCTGTAGAACCCCATCGACGATACGGTCTGATGCTCCATCGCGCCGCCCCACTCGTACTCGGCCATGCCGTACTTCTCTTTCAGGTAGGGGTAGGGGATGAACAGATCCGAATACACCTGCAGGCCGGTGAGCATGTCCTGCTCGTATGCCGCCATGTCGTTCGAACGCATGCCGTACCACCAGCTTCCCACCGGCATGGTGTGTCCCGAATGCGTGAACTCCAGCGCGCGATAACTGTACTCGGCCGCTGCGACGGACACCAGATAGGTGACGATGGGATACAGTGATTTCCAATGCACGGTGCGCGTGCCGTCGCCGTTGTTCACGTCGGACTGCACCAGCCCGTTGCTCACCGGATACATTTCTTCGCTTACGGTCACGAGAATGTCCACCGAATCGGCCTTGTCGTTGGGATCGTCCTTGCACGGCCACCAGGTACGCGCATCGTAGGGCTCGGATTGCGATGCGATGGATATGATTTGCTTATTCAAATCCACATTGGTCACTTCACGCACGCTCATGCCACTGCCACCATAGGAGGCGTTGTAATACATGGTGAGAGCTAGCTCCTCGCCCGCGTTCACCGGGGAAGGCAGCGGAATGGTTACGACGTCGTCCGTATGTGTGAATTGCGCCGGTGTCAAACGTTGACCGAGCACAAGCACACTGTCCATCACCGCATTGCTGCCCAGATGTACATCGATGGACGAGAGATTGTCCGTGCCGCTGCGCAGCGTCATCACCACTGAGCCGCGAAAATTCAGGCCGGCGTCTTTGGGTAAACGGATATCGAGGCGGTAATGCGTGACGTCGTAATTCTCCATCGATGCAGGGACGAACTGCGCCCGTTTGGCGAGGCGCGCATGCCGCTTCATTTCGGCTTCGCGGTGCTCGCGCATCTCGATGGTCTGTGCGATGGCCATGCTCCCCAACAGCAGGAAGAGGACGATTCGAAACAACGATTTCATAGGTGCTCCATGGAGGGAAAGGGCTGATACCATTCAACAATTATAGCACCGTTGAAATCACGGTACAATTCCAATACGTCACCCGGATGTTCTGATTGGAACGGAATACGGGGGGTGGGGACAGTCACTCCACTTTTTCGATTTTTCTCCCCGCTCTCGTCGCTGTTGTGCGACCTTGCCTCCGGAGTCTGCGCACAATGTTGATGCAAACCTCAATCCCGCCGTGTTCTCCACAGGCAGCGGATGCTCCAGAACGTCATCACGGCATAGCTGAACGTCATCGCAATGCCACTGACGGCCATGAGCATGCTCCAGGCGGGATGGTGGAAGCGCACGAACCACATGCCGCCGAACGTAAGCACAATGCTGACGAAGGGTTCGATCAGCACAAAGGAACGCAGCCAACCGGGGAGTCCCTCGCTCAACGCGAAGATGGCGCCCACGGCGAGGAAGAGCAGCGACAGCGAGAGAATGTGGGCGTGGGTGATATTAAGGATTTCCGCCTCGGATTTATCATACTGTATCTCCCTGCCCGGTGGTAACGCCTCGATGTCCACGCCCATGGCCTCGCTCCCGCGGTAGCGCTCGGCGATGCCGTCCACCGAAAGCCGTGTGCTGTGTTCCACGAACAGTACGCCCATGCCGAAACCCACCGCCGCCGAAAGCAGGAAGGCGGTGAGCAGCGCACGGAGAGCGCGCGGCAAGGTATGCAGGCGTGGCAGCATCATGGCGTGACCTCCCGAGTGGCGATGTGCCGCACGAGCACGGCCAGCGCTTTCGCGCCGCGCGTCACAGCGCGTGTACTGATAGTGGCGCCGCTGATGTTGCGGATGTCGCGTCCCACCTGCATTGCGCTGCTGGCGGACTTGCCGCGGAATTGCGCGCGGAAGGTCTCGGAGGCGACTTCGCCGCCGTGCGACTCGCGGTATTTCAGGATTTCGATGTCCAGAATGCTCCCCGCGCCGTCGAAACACACAGCGTAGGTGATGGGACGGGACTTTCCCTTCACATTGTCCACGCACAACCAACCGCGTGTTTCCGCACCGCTGCGCACCCGGTACACTTCCACCTTGCTCCAGGGATGCGCGATGCCGCTGCTCTCACCGAGCCGCTCGGCTTCGCTGGAGGAGATGGCGACAGGCATGTCGGCGAGTGTGGCCTGCGTGCCGTACACGCGGGAGGCCGTGCGACGCAATTCATCCGCTGATTGCGCGTGGAGCGGCGACCCCACAAGAACAATGAGTGCACAAGCGAGCATGGCGCTGGCGAACGTGCGTGTTGACGGTGTGCGAAGAATCGTGTGCATTGCAGTGCTGTCCGGAGTTGCGTGAAGGTGATGGGATTGCGGAATACGGGTGGGAGGACGGGAAGCGTATCCCGTCCTCCCCGCGCACTCAGAAAAATGCCCAGCCGATGCCGATGTTGAGTTGTCCGGAGGCCTTGTCCACGACTGCGTTGTCGAGGAGCTGGTAGTCCAACTTCACCGCCACATTTGGATCCGGCTTCCAGGTAAGCCCCGTGGTGATATCCGTGCGGTCGTAGGCACCGTTCGGGTCGAAGCCCGTGGTTTCCGCCTGCGTGTTGTAGCCCTCGTAGCGGGTGAAGACGAACAGTTGCTGCTCGCTGTCGGCCAGATGCGGGAGTATATCGTAGGCGGCTTCCACGTAGTAGCCGTTCATGCGATCGGCCACCTTCTTGTTGTGCACTGCATTCACTTTGTCCGCGGCATCCACCGAGATGAAGGCACCCTCGGCGCGCAGCGCGAATTGACCGATGCTGTAGCGCAGGTCGGCGGCCACGATGCTCACACCCGCGTCGCCCAGCAGGGGATTACCCGCGGTGACACCGCCGGTGAAGAACGAAGCGCCCACGGACAGGCCCGCCAGCGGCATGACGTCGAGGCGTCCGGTGAAGCCCATGTCGGCAGACGAGGCCTCGGCCGCGCGCTGGCGTCCGCCGCGCAGCCCGTTGGCGTCGTTGAGTCCGTCGGCTTTGAAACTGCTCATGGTGTAGAGTTGCAGAGAGAGCTGCTCGAGCGGATGGACAAACACACCCGCGCCCACTTCGCGCCAGGTGGTGGGAATAATGACGCGATGAAAACTCGGCCGCTCCACACCGTGGAAGGTGTTGGGTTCGTGCACCTGATTGATAATGCCCACCGGCGGCAGCAACACACCCGCGCGAATGCCCCAATCACGCCATGGCGTGAATTCGAGATAGGCCTGCTCGATACCCAGCTCGCCCGGGCCGCTGCTGGACGACATCCACGTGTGCTCGATTTCCGTTTCTGAGAAAAATCCGATCCAGTCATTGAACTGATGGTTCAGGTAAATGACGAAACGGTGCACGTCGAGTACACCCTTGCGCGAACCCTCCGGTTCGTTGTAATGCACTTCGCCGTATCCACCGATACTGGTGCGGCTTTCCTGCGCATGCAGCGGCGCGCAGGCGGCGATGCCGATGATTGCGGTGAGAATGTAACGTGTGATCATGAAGGCTCCTATGAGATTACCAATTTAGATTTGGTATAAATTAACATAAACGAAGCGTCTCGTGAATGCAAGTGGTCGTGAAAAAAAAGATTGTCCGTCCGATACTCGATTTGTGCAGGTGCCGGGCGGTTCCGCATTCCTCTGCCGTATGATTTCACCTGAAAAAATAATCGGCGTAATGCTTGCATGAGAGAAATATTTAAGGCATTTTCATAAAAATACTTTAGAAATTAACGCAAATGCCGCCATGCCCTTGCTCGATGATGTAGACGTCACCATGCTCAACGCCTTGCAGGCGAATGGGCGCATGCGCCGCGGCGATCTGGCCGAACTGGTGGGCCTCTCGCTGCCGGCGGTGAGCGACCGCCTGCGCAAGTTGGAAGAGCGCGGCTATATCACCGGGTACACCGCCGTGCTCGATGCGCGGAAATTCGGCAAGGACGTCACCGCCTTCGTGCAGGTGTTTGTGGACACCTCGCGGCATTACGAGGAATTTCTCAAGCATGTGAAGCGGCATCCCGACATACTCGAATGTCACGCCGTGACCGGCGAGGGATCGCATCTGCTCAAGATTCGTACCGACAACACGGCAGCGCTCGAGCGCGTGCTGTCGGAGATTCAGTCGTGGAAGGAAGTGCAGCGCACGCTGACCAGCATCGTGCTTTCCACCTGCAAGGAAACGTTGAACATCAACATTCAATCCCACACATCAACATAGAGGTAGCCCCGCAATGAGCACGCGTGACGACGCCATCCGCAACGTGTTCGACCTGATCGCCGCGCACAACGTGACGATGATCGACTTCAAGTTCATGGACTTCCCCGGCCAGTGGCAGCACTTTTCCGTGCCCACCACGCAGTTGTCGCCCGATTCCTTCGTCGATGGCTTCGGCTTCGACGGCTCGAGTCTGCGCGGCTTTAAAAGCATTCACGAGAGCGACATGGTGATCATCCCCGATCCCGCCACGGCGATGATCGATCCGTTTATCAAGGAACCCTCGCTCAGTCTGATCTGCGACATTCACGAGCCGCTCACGCGTGAGAAGTACGAGCGCTGCCCCCGCAACATCGCCCAGAAAGCCGAGCAGTACCTCGCTTCCACCGGTCTGGCCGACATCGCCTATTTCGGACCCGAAGCCGAGTTTTTCATCTTCGACGACGTACGCTTCTCCTCGGGCGAGAATCACAGCTTCTACGAACTCGACTCCATCGAGGGCCGCTGGAACTCGGGCCGCGACGAAGGGCCGAACCTCGGCTACAAGCCGCGCTACAAGGAGGGCTACTTCCCTGTGCCGCCCACGGATCATTTCAACGATTTGCGCAACGAGATGGTGCGCGTGCTCATGTCCTGCGGCCTCGATGTCGAGACGCAGCATCATGAGGTGGCGTCGGGCGGACAGTCGGAAATCGATCTGCGCTTCGCGCCGCTGCTCAAGGCCGCCGATCAGCTGCTGCTGTTCAAGTACATTATCAAGAACACGGCGTATCGCAACGGACGCAGCGTGACCTTCATGCCCAAGCCCATTTTCGGCGACAACGGTTCGGGCATGCATGTGCACATGAGTCTGTGGAAAGATGGCAAGCCGCTGTTCTACGGCGACCGCTACGCAGGTCTGAGCGACATGGCCCTGCACTTTATCGGCGGCTTGCTCAAGCACGCCCCCGCACTCTGCGCCATCACCAATCCCACCACCAACAGCTACAAGCGCCTGGTGCCGGGTTACGAGGCACCCGTGAATCTGGCGTACTCGCAACGCAATCGCAGCGCGTCCATCCGCATTCCCATGTACTCGTCCAGCCCGAAGGCCAAGCGCGTGGAATTCCGCACGCCCGATCCTTCCAGCAATCCCTACCTCGCATTCAGCGCCATGCTCATGGCCGGACTCGATGGCATTCTCAACCGCATTGATCCGGGCGATCCGCTGGACAAGGACATTTACGACATGGCTCCCGAGGAATTGCGCAACGTGCCCAACACGCCCGCCACGCTGGAGGAGGCATTGATGGCACTCGAACGCGACCACGACTTCCTGCTCAAGGGTGGAGTGTTCACCGAGAGCGTGATCGAAACCTGGATCGATTTGAAAATGAAAAGCGAAGCGAAGCAAATCGCGCTGCGTCCCCATCCCTACGAATTCAGTCTGTACTACGACGTGTAAATCGCGAGCGCCGCGCTCCCGGTCAAAGCTTCAACGACACACGGACGGCCCCGCTTCAGGGGCCGTTCGTGTGTCAAGAACAATGGCGCCAACCCGCACCGTCAGAATCGCAGCCGCAGCGAGGCACCCCCGGGTGCCGGCGTGATGGTACCTTGCACTTCATCCGACACATCGAAATTGAAGAGCTGCGCATCCACATAGGCGTCGGCGAGCTGCAGCAGATAGGTGACGAGCAACCACCAGCCGTAAGTGTCGCGGCGGTTGCGGTAGAACTCGCGGAACTGCTTCAGCCGCAGATTACCCACGGGCGCCTCCTCGGTGATGGATGCGGCGTAGAGATCGGCGTATTCGCTGTAGCTGTCGTGCTCCTGTATCATGCCGTAGGCGAGAAAACCACCGAGGCCCAGCACAATCGGGACTTTCCAGTACGATTCGTTGTAGAATTGCCCCCAGCCCGGCACTATGGCCGAGCGCAGCACCGCTCCCAACGGGGATTTCGTTTCCACCGTGTCCACCCCGGCGTCGGCAGCAAGCGGATGCTCGGCGTCCTGCGCGCAAAGCGCCCGCGTGAACAGAAGGGAGAACATGGCAATGATGAGTGTGCTTCGCATGCGTTCAATTTACGTGGCGGCGTCGAGATTCCCCACAGGAAGTCATAACCGATCCCGCCGATGCGGATGCGCGCGTCGCACGCGTTCAGTTCTCGTTACCCTCATCGCCTCACTACCCTCGCTGAATGTATCGTATATTTAAGGTCGCATGTTCAATCGCGAGGAAGTATGCCACGATTACAGGTTGCGGTGATATTCGGGGGACGCTCGGGCGAGCATGAGGTGTCGCTGGTGTCCGCTGATTCGGTGATGAACGCGCTGGACAGGGAGCGCTACGATGTGCTGCCCATCGGCATCGACAAGCAGGGGCGTTGGTGGACGGGTGCCGACACGCTGCGCATGCTCCGCGATGGCGTGGGGCAGTGCACGCCGTGCACTTTGCTGCCGGAACCGGGGCGCGGTGCTGTGCTCGTGTTCGAAGAAGGCGGCATGCGCGAATTGCCGGTGGATGTGTTGTTCCCCGTGCTGCACGGCACAAACGGTGAGGACGGCACGATGCAGGGATTGTTCGAACTTGCGGAGCTGCCCTATGTGGGTGCCGGTGTCGCGGGTTCGGCAGCGGCCATGGACAAGATTCTCCAGAAACGCCTGCACCGCGATGCGGGACTGCCCATCGCCGAGTTTCGCGCCTATCTCTCCACCGCGGTGCGTGACGACGCGGACGCGGTTGCGGAGGATGCGGCGACACTCGGCTTTCCGCTGTTCGTCAAACCTCCGAATCTTGGATCCAGTGTCGGTATCGGCAAGGCGCGCGATATGGCCGAGCTGGTGGAAGCATTGCGCAATGCCGCACGCTACGACAGCCGTGTGCTCGCCGAGCGTGCCATTCCCGCCGCTCGCGAGATCGAAGTGGCCGTGCTGGGCAACGAGGAGGTGCGATGCAGCGTGCCTGGCGAGATCGTTCCGAGCAATGAATTCTACGACTACGAAGCGAAATACGTCAGCGGCGCATCGGCATTGTACATTCCCGCGGAGGTCGACGACGCCCTTGCGCGACGGCTGCAGGACATGGCCGAACTGGCCTTCCGTTCGCTGCACTGCGAAGGCATGGCGCGGGTGGACTTTCTGCTTTCGCGCGACACCGGCGAATTGGTGGTGAACGAGGTCAACACCATCCCGGGCTTCACCTCCATCAGCATGTATCCCAAGCTGTTCGACGCTGTCGGACTCGAGTATCCGCAATTGCTGGACGCGCTGATCGAACTCGCGCTGCGCCGGCACGAACGCAGCGCGGCGCTGTTGCGCAGCTACACTCCCTCCACCAACTGGTTTCGTGAAGATGCCTGATGTGAACTCCGCGGAATTCTGGGATGCGGCGTATCGCGATGAACGCGACGGCTGGGACATGGGCACGCCAACGCCGGTGTTCGCTTCCTTGCTCGATCGTCACGGGCGCGATCTGCGGCCGCTCGGCGGACCCGATTTCTCATCGCGGCAGGACGCTGTGCGCGTTGCCCTGCCGTGCAGCGGCCGCGGCTACGATGCGCAACTGTTCGCTCGACACGGCTTCGACGTCACCGCCATCGATTTCAGCGTGCTGGCCCTGGAGGCGCTGCGTGCGGAGTCCGCTGCGCTGGACATCCTCCAGGCGGATCTGTTTCATCTGCCCGGCGAACGTCCCGCCTATTTCGACATGATCGTGGAGTACACCTGCGTGTGTGCCATCGAGCCCGCGCGTCGGGCGGAACTGGTTGCGGTGTTCGACAGCATACTCCGTCCCGGCGGTGTGCTGCTCATGTTGCTCTTTCCCGTGGACGGGCGGCCGGGCGGACCGCCGTTCTCCATCGATCCCGACGAGTGGCGCGCACTGATGGCGCCGCGTTTCGCCCTGCTGTACGACGAGATTCCCGAAGACTCGGTCAAGCCCCGTCGCGGCAAGGAGCGTCTGATGCTGTGGCGGAAGCGCGCCGCGGAGGAGCGCTGAAGCATGGAGCGCCGCAAACTTCTGCATGAGGAAATCGAGCGCACACCACTGGAGCGCATCGCGGACAAGCCCCGGCATCCGCTGGTGATCGTGGTGGACAATGTGCGCAGTCTCTACAACGTGGGCTCCATATTCCGCACCTGCGATGCGGCGCTGGTGCGCAAGCTGTATCTCTGCGGTTACACGCCGTATCCGCCACGCAAGGAAATTTCGAAAACCTCGCTCAGCGCCACGGAGAGCGTGCCGTGGGAGTACGCGTACGACATCACCGATGTGCTGCGCCGCCTGAAGAACGAGGGCCTGACCATCGCCGCACTGGAACACACCACCGACAGCATCTCCTGTGATGATCTCCGTGTGGAGCATTTCCCCCTCGCCGTGGTGGTGGGCAATGAAGTGGCGGGCGTCTCCAACGAGGTGCTGCCGTTCTGTGATCTCGCCATCGAAATTCCCATGCACGGCGTCAAACAGTCGCTCAATGTCGCGGTGGCGACGGGGGTGCTGTGTTACGCTTGCCTGCGCGCGGGGGGGTGGTGAATCGTGAATCGTTAATCGTTAGGCGTTACCCACCGCTTCCCGATGGACGGATCAAGCCGTGGCACTCGACAACGGTCTTTCGCTCTTCCACACAGGAAAAAACCACAGTCTTTCATGTTCCTTCGTCACACCCGGGAGAATGAAAATGGTGCGGAGATTGGATTATTCGGATTCGACACGGTTTTAAAACCACGGATTTCGCAGATTATCCACAGATTAGCACAGATTATTCGTGGAAGTCCACAAGGATCCGAGCAGTAGCCGCAAGGAAAGCAATCCAACACCTGTTGTCGAAAGTGACGCGAAACACGCGTACATTGCCTGCTGGGACAGCGGTGGTGCGGGTTGACTCCCGGCTACTACCGTCAAACTTTACTCTTTACTCTTCACTCTTTACTCATCACCGCGCAGAAGCGCATGATGCAGGCAGCGACACTATTTTCAGAGCAGATGTACCGTGGAAGTGCGTGAGGGTCGGAGCGTTGGGCTGCGTGGGTTGATTGACGCATGTTCGGAGCAGGTAAAAGGTGAAAAGGGAAAAACGAACAGCCCGGATCGCGATGCCTGCAAGCACGCACGACTCGCGCCCCCGCTTTACCCTTTACTCTTCACTCTTCACCACTGCGCGGATGGGTGAAAATGAAAGATGAAAGTGAGAATGAGCAAAAAAGAGAGCGTGCGTGCCAGTCGTCCGAGGGGCAGAACGATTTCCCTTGGATTCATCCAAGACAACATCTATCTTTTTGTTCATAAACCATTCACCTTCATCAAGGAGCGATGTATGAAGAAATTCCTTTCCCTCGCAGCGGTGGTTGCGCTCTCCATGAGCATGTTTGTTGCCACCGCCCAGGAACAGCCGAAGAGCGCTTCCAAGGCAAAGTCGGGCTGCTGCAGCGGTCAGGCCGCCAAGGAGTGTAGCGACGAAGCCAAGGCCAAGAAAGCTTCCAAGTCGGATTGCGGCGACAAGAGCAGCAGCAGCGGCTCGAAGGCCGAAAGCAAGACCACCACGACGTCCGAGACTGCAAAAAAGAACTGATGTCCCTTTTCGGATAGATGCAAAAGCCCGTCCTCGGACGGGCTTTTGCGTTAATCCCGGATCGGTCATGTCGCTGTCGATTTCCAATGTCGATCATTGACCATCGCCGTGCGCAACCTGTTCGGGCGCTTACACTCACGCGTGTGGAACGCTAACGGGGCAAAGAGTGAAGAACTGCTTCCGGATCGAAATTCCAATCGACCAGCATCGACATCGCCCCCGCCTTACACCATCCTTCGCGCTTTGCATCCTCGCGTCTTCGCGTGAGGAATTTCCCGCGGCTGCGCGTCAGAACACCCACTTCACCGCGACGAAGCCCAGCACCAGCAGGACCACGAAGGCGATGGAGAGTTTGTCGAAATACTTGTCGATGAAGGTTTTAATGCTGGGACCGAACTTCCAAATCAGCCCGGCGACGAGGAAGAAACGCGCCGCGCGTCCGAACAACGACGCGATGAAAAACGGCAACAGCGGCATGAGTGTGGCGCCCGCGGCAATCGTGGCCACTTTGTAGGGAATGGGTGTGAACGCAGCCGCCACCAGGAACCACACGCCCACCGGTCCGCGATACGCCTCCTCCACTTTCAGCCAGTACTCCTGCGCATTGTAGAAGTCGATGATGGGCCGCCCCACCATGTCCATGAGTTCATAGCCGATGAAGTAGCCGAAGAGTCCGCCCAACACGGAACCCGCCGTGCATATCGCGGCGAATTTCATCGAGCGTGTGGGCATGGCCACGGCGAGCGCGATCAGCAGCACATCGGGGGGAACGGGAAAAAATGACGACTCCATGAAGGCGATGATGAACAGCGCCCACAGCGCTCCGGGTTTGGTGGAAAAGCCCTCCACCCACTGATACATTTTTCGAATCCAGGAAAACAGCGCTTTCACGAATCACCATTCTTGTGGCAAAATTTCAATGTACAGAAATTTCGTGCTTTGTCGAACGCCTCTCTCCGTGGCCGTACGGCCGCGGTATCGGGTGTTCGCAGGCGTGTGGTGAGGCTCAACTCCCGATGAACAGGTAGGGCTTCCAGCCGTCGTCGACGCTGTTCACCGACTGCACGATGAAGGAAACGTGCGACGGTCGACGCGGCGTGCTGAGCAAGGTCATGCCGGCCTTCTCGGGCGTGCGGCTGCCTTTGCGATTGTTGCAGTACAGGCAGGCTGCCACCAGGTTCTCCCAACTGTCGGCGCCGCCTCTCGCGCGGGGAATGATGTGGTCCACGGTCAGAGGCGCGGCATGCGATCCGCAATATTGACAGCGATGCCCGTCGCGGCGCAGGATGTTCTTGCGCGAGAGCATGATGTTCTTGTAGGGAATGCGGCGGTAGTTGTTGAGCCGGATGATGCTCGGGAAGGGCCAGGACGAGGACACGGTGTGTATGCTGCGATCGTGCCGCTCCTCGATCAGTTCCGCCTTGTGGAGATACAGCAGGACAACGGCTTTCTGCGTGCCGCAGACGCAGATGGGTTCAAAGCTCTGGTTCAGTACCAGCACCCGGCCGCTGATGGTTGAGGGACGTTGTTCGGGGTCTTCGAAGATGTCCTCCGTGTGTGCAATTCCTCGAAGTTAGCCACGCCCGCATTGCGAAACAATGACAAAATCCATCCGTTCCCGTCCGATTTCAACGGGAGACGCGTCGTAAAAGTCCGCGCAATTCGTCGCGTTCGCGTGCGGTGAAGAAGCCGGTTACCGCCAGCAAGGCCAGGAAAAGTGCGAGCAGCCCCGCCTCCCAAAGCAATTCCATCGGGAACGACGGAGACGGAACGAGATACCAGAGGACCGCGGGCAAGGTCATCGCAACGGCGATGCGCAACAGACGCGCGTACTCCCAGTCGATGGGCAGGATGCGGCGCCCGGCCGCCCAGTACACGATGCTCATGAGCACATAGGATGCGAGCGTGGCGAAGGCCCCGCCCAGCATGCCAATGCGAGGGATGAGGGTGAAACAGGCGATCACGTTGAGCGCGGCAGCGGCCACCGTGGCGTAGAGCACGATCATGGTGCGCTTGCGCAAATACAGACCCGCGTTGAGAATCTGCGCCGTGCCGGCGAACAGATAGCCCAGCAGCACCACGGGTACGATGACCACGCCGCTCCAGTATTCCTGCGCGATCAGCGTGCGTCCGCCGCGCAGCGGCAGCGGGATGCGCACAATCTCGTCGATGGTGAAGGATAGCAGCAGCACGGTGAGAGCGGCGAGCAGGGAAAAATACGTGAGCACGCGAGCGAACAGCCGTCGCGCCTCGTCGGATTCGCCCAATTGCAGATAGAACGGCTGCCAGGCGTATCGAAACATCGTCACCACCAGCATCATGAAAATGCCCAGCTTGTAGTTCACTCCGTACAGTCCCACCGTGGCCGCGTCCGTCAGCAATTGCATGATGGGCTTGTCGATGATTTCGATGAGCATGATGGCGATGGCGCCCGGCATGGTGGGGAAGCCGTAGCGCAGCAATTCCTTCAACAAACCGCGCTCGCGGCCCCCGCCGAGATGCGTGAGGAATTGCGGCAACAGCAGCAGTGTCGAAGACAGCGAGGCGAGCAGACCGGACAGGAAAATGGAGACGATGGACCACCCCAGCACCGCGATGAACAGCACGTTCAATCCGACATTCAGCACGATCGACACGAGCTTGATCGAAGCGAACATGCGGGCGCGGCGTTCCATGCGCAGCGCGGCGAAGGGAATGCTGTTCACCGCATCCACCACCACCAACCCCAACGCCAGCGGCAGTATGGCCGACCATTGCGAGGCCACGCCCATGAAGCTCAGCGCATCGTCGCGTAACAGCATGACGACGGCGGACAGCGCGAGCCCCGCCGCGAGTATGAACACCGTGGAACTCGTGAATACCCGGTTGCGCCGATCGGGTCGCGCCGGACCGTCGTCGCCGGCGACGAAGCGCATGTACGCCGGTTCGAGTCCGAAGGTGAACACGCCGTTGAGAAAGGCGATGTACGCGTACACCACGATCACCACGCCATACTCGGCTTTCGGCAAGGTGTGCGAGTAAAACGGCACGAGCAGAAAGGTGATGAAGCGTCCGAGAATGCTGCTCACGCCGTACACGGCGGAATCGGTGGTGAGTTGTTTCAGCAGCGATTTCATACGCGGCAATGTACGAGGATTCGCTGGGAATGCGTAATGCGCCGTCGCGCACGGGCAATCCGCACCGTGCCCGGAACGCCGCGGCGGGGCAGTGATACGGTGATTGATCGATATCGCGGGGCCGGTTACATTGAAGAATGTTTCATAATACGCGACAGGGCGCATGAACATCCTCATCACCGGCGGCGCGGGCTTCATTGGCTCGAGTATCGCCGATGCCTACAGGGAGCTTGGCCACGAGCTTGTGATTGTCGACAATCTTTCCACGGGAGTACTGGACAACGTGCCGAAAGGCGCGGCGTTTTATCAGATGGACATTCGTGACGAAGGATTGGCCGACGTGGTGCGCGAGCACAATATCGACATCATCAACCATCACGCGGCGCAGATCGATGTGCGGAAATCCGTGGAAGACCCGCGTTACGATCTGGCCGTGAATGTGCTCGGTTCGATCAACGTGATCGAGGCCGCGCTGGCGCATGGCGTGAAGCGGCTGATCTTTGCTTCCTCGGGTGGCGCGGGCTACGGCGAGCAAGTGTACTTTCCCGCCGACGAGCAGCATCCCATCGCGCCGTGCTCGCCCTACGGTATCACCAAGGTCACGGTCGAACGCTATCTGCACTATTACCACCAGGTACGCGGGTTGACCTACACCACATTCCGCTACACCAATGTGTACGGGCCGCGGCAGAATCCCCACGGCGAGGCCGGCGTGGTTGCCATTTTCTGCGACAAGCTGCTGCGCGGACAGCAGCCGGTGATCAACGGCGACGGCGGGCAGACGCGCGATTACGTGTATATCGACGATGTGGTGCGCGCGAATGTGCGCGGGCTGGAGATGGAAGGCAGCGACACGTTGAATGTGTGCACGGCGCGTGAAACCAGCGTGAACGACATTTTCCGCACGCTCAACGATGCGCTGGGCGCACCGGCCAAGGAAGTACACGGTCCCGCCAAGGATGGCGAGCAGCAACGCAGCGTGTGCTCGTTCGAAAAAATCCGCTCCCTGCATGGATGGGAGCCGCGGATGTCCATGGACGAAGGTTTGCGGCGCACCATGCAGTGGTTCCGCGAGCGCTTCGAACAGGAATAATCGCGCGCGGCGTCCGGCGGACGAGGCCGGATTTGGAAGCGCTTCATCGTAAATGGCACCTCGAAGGGCCCGGCGGCCCCTGCGAGGTGCTTTTCTTATGTTGCCTTGCGGCACCCCGCATTCCACGTCTGAAGTCGTTTCGCGACGGAATCAGAACGGTGTGAATCATCCGCACTGCGCGTGAATACTATTCACGAGCGCCCTTTTCGCTAATCGTTTGCTTGCAAGGACTTACAGGCACAGTGGGGCGGTGGGTTTTGGCATGATTTGTGAACTAGGTCAAAAGTTCCGCCCCAATTGTGTTGGCCATACCTCCCAGACAGGTAGTTTGTTAGACACAGCAGAAACACTCAGAGATTTGGAAACCATTGAAGGACGAAGGCTCCTTCATGAGTTTTATCGCGAACGACGCGTGAAAAACGCGTTGGAGTTCAAAACTCTGCTCGAATGCTGGAAACTGTGCCGCGACGCCATTTCGCTTCAGATGCACGATGGACGCCGCATTCGCTTCGAGAACAATCTCGGCCGGCGTTTGGGCACGCGCGTGTTTTTCGAGGAAATCGTCGGCACGTATTACTACAACTCGGTACTGGGGCTGGTGTATTTCGGAGCCATGCTCGTGCTTGTCGGCGTCGGGTTGTATCTGGCGGGATTCGATCTGCTGTTCGCGCTCGGTACTCTCCTCGTCGAGGCCCTCTTTCTGCTGCTGCTCGCGGTGGTGACTTCCTACAGCAGAAACGACGAAGCGGGGAAGGGCACGGCAACAGCCGGTGCGCCGGAACCATTGATGGCATCGATGAACAACTCGGTGCGCGAAATGACCACCGCGGTGTCCGATTTGTTTCGACTGCTCTCACAGACAGATATTCGCCAGGACGCCTTGCTTACGCGGCTGACCGACGGCTTCGCCAAAGTGAGCGCGGAAAATGCGCGCAAGTACATGGAGCGCATCGATCAGACCAACGCCATCCTTCGCGAGCATACCGAGCAGTCCCGCGAGCAACTCCAAAGCCTTATCCAGCAGCAGCACTTGGCGCTGGAACAGACCCGTCTCATGTTGGCGATGCTTGAGCGCGACATGCGGGAAGGAGCGCACGAGTGAGCGCGGCGACAGATATTCATACACAACGGGTGTGAAGTGTGGTACGCAGACGACGCTTCGACATATTCCTCGTTCTCTATCTCACGGCGATTGTCGCTTTCGCCGTGGTGTCGCGCGAACGCGAGCGCGGCGATGAGGAACGCGAAGAGCGCCTGCGGAAGCTGGTCAGCACCTTCATCCCGCCTTTGCCCATGCGCTTCGAGCGCGACTCGGTTCGTTGGTACGTCGACGCCGACGACGAAAGCGGCCTTGTTGCCGCAACGGTGCCGCCGCTCGAAACCAGCATTCTCATTCACGACATCGATCCCGACGATGAGATCGGTATGAGCATGCACAGCGTCACATACAACGACACGCTCATCGCTCCCGATGCGGTAGCGATCGGCGAGCGTCTGGGGCACGGCAGGATTACAGACAGAACGGTACGTTTTCCTGTGAAGGCGCGCTTCGACCGCGTCGGCACCTACACAGTGCATGTGACCGGCAAGGCCATGCGCGTGCATACCGCGGAGCAGGGTGACCTCGAGTACCGGGAGCGCCGCTTCGACACCACGCTTGTCTCCCGCCGCACGGTCGAGGAACTCGAGCGCGGCAGGGCGTCGCTGACGGTGCGAGTGATCGACACTTCGATGAGCGCGGTGAAGACCTTCGAGTCGTTGCGCCTCGTCGCCGAACGTCAGGACATCGCCTCGGCCATTGGCTTCGTCGAGACGAATATCATTCAGGTGAATCTCGGTTGGTTCTCGCCGGTGGTGGAAATCGTGCGCGGCGGTGGACGCCTCGTGCGCATCTCGTCATCCGAAAAACTCGTGGAATACCGTTGGGAAGGCGTGGTGCATTCCTCACCCGAGACCGTGGAAATCGAGGCGCGACTCGACCGGCAGGCTGGCGGCAAGGACGTCGCCCGCGTGGCCTTCAATGTGCGCGGCGACGAGCCGGTGCTGCTTACGCCGCGTTCGCGCGTGGTGTATTCCGGCGAGGAATTGAGCATGGATTTGCGCGTGGCCGGACTCACCGACGAGAACGCGTACAGTTGGGTGCTGTCGGAGCAGGGTGGGCCGAATGAGCTGATCAACAAGCTTGAAGGACGGGGTCCGCTGGTACAGTACCGGTTGCCGAATTCGTATTCAGGTAAGACACTTGTGGTGATGGCGCGCTACGGTGGAAGGCCGTACCGGTACATTTCGCCTCGTTCGTACGAGGCCGGACCTTCGGTGTTCTCTTTCCCCGTGGTGTTGCCTCCCGTGCGCATTGAAACAGAATTCCCTCGCAGCGTGAAGCCGTCGCAGGTGTTTCGCTTCGATGTGTCGCGATTCAAGGACGAGCGGTTCAGGGGCGAGCAGCCCGTGGAACGTCTTGCCGACGTACAGGTCGAAGCACTGGCGGCCAATGGCACGCCGGTTGATATCGATCTGTACATGATACGGAAAGGACAGTTCGAGTTTGTTTTCAGCAACAGCAGCGCGGCGCTCAAGGCCGGGCGCGTCTTCGTCACCATCCATTGTTTCGGCGCCACCGTGCGCCGCGACGTGCAGATTGTCAAATCCTGAGGACAGGTTTATGCGTTTCAGATTTGACACATATAGGTTGTTTGTGCGACTTTTACATACTTCGGCTTCCGAAGCGACGCTGCGGCGCCTCGATAACGCACCTGTCGCTTGCGTTCCACCCTCAAGCCAGATCATCGCACCATTGCTTCCAACGAACGAGCATACTCATTTTCAATACGTGACCCGTACCCGTTCGGAGTCCGATCACACCATGTCTTGTCAGGAGGTTATCCTTATGAAGAGTAGCGGATTTCTTCGCCAAGTGTTGCTTGGGGCCTTGCTGGTCGCCCTATTCGCAGTCGTGGCCACACCTGTCGTCCAGGCCCAACACGGCGGCGGTTCCGATCTGATAACGTTGCAGGAGATGAAGGCCAAGCTCCGCGACGAGGGCAAGCAGCGCAATCTCAGCCAGCTGACACATGCCGAGCTTGAGACCTTGCAACCCACGCCCGGCGGTACCTTCGCCAATCTATTCAACTCCGAGTTCGTGGTGAAAATCGGTACCTCGACCTTCATCATCAACATGGTCATGCTCACGCTGCCATTGTTGTTCAGCTTGGTGACGGTCATCTTCTTCTTCACGCCCTTCGATTTCATGATCGGTGGAGTGATGCACCGCGCCGTGGGTGCGCTGCTGAAGGCCACGGTGGTGTTCAAGGATTTCGGTGATCATCTGATGAAGGCGCCTGATACGCTGCGTGAGAACAAATTCAAGGGCCACCCCCGCAAAGCCTTTGCGCATTACATGCACAAGAGCTTCATCAAGCGGTACAAAAACAACATCACAGCCATCGCGTTCATGGGTACCGCCTTCCTTATCGGAAACATCGGTATGCGCGGTGTGAAGTTCATGACGGCGCACGAACCCAGTCTGATCATCCTCGCCATCATCATCGAAATCACGGTGCTCCTCCTCCTCGGTATGACCACGTGGTATGAGCAGGAAGACATCGACGACGAGGAAGGCGATACGAAAAAGGCGTTCCCCGGCAAGCAACTCTCGCTCGAAGAAGTGCGCAATCGTCTCCATGCCCTCGAACAGGATTTGGAAGCAACCGTTCGCGGCGAAGCCGGCATGCGGCCGTAACTCCAGTCCCTCAATGGAAGCATAACCAAGGAGGCAGAACGCAATGGCCCATTCAGGCGATCACTATAAAAAATACCAGGTCTACTTTTTCCTCTACCTGGCCGTTGTCTGCGAGCTGCTCATCATTATCGTGGAACGCGACGACGCGGAAGCCGAATTGATGGCGCAGCAGCGGGCCCTGGAGGAAAAAAACCGCAAAATCATCCTTGAGCTGCTCAAGAACATGCCCGCCGTCGCGGCGGCTGGCGACAACCAGCTCAAGGTCAACGAAGAACGCAAGTTCACGATTCATGTGAAAGGTCTCGGCGACGAGGACGAAGTGACCACGCCGCCCGAGGTGAAAGTGTATAAGGAAGGCGTCGAAGTACAGACGCTGAAATACCCGCAGGACATTCAGGACTCTCTGCTCTACGGCACCAAGGGCGAGCGGCTGTACCGCTTCACCTGGAAAGCCGACAAGGGGCCCGGAATTTTCGAACTGTGGGTGCAGGCCGGCACGAACCGCGTGTCGCTGCAGCCGGATATCGACGAAGGTACCGCGAAGGTGAAGGTGGGTTCGCTGGAATTCTCCCGCAAGGAGATTCGCAGCGCGCTCGACTCGGATCCCGATCTCGTTGGCGTTCCCATTGAGGATTTCGTGCGTCAATCCGAGAACCTCAATCCCGACAAGTTCGTGGTGGAAGTGGTGTCCGAGGAGTACGATCAGCTGCAGATTCAGGCAGATCAGATCGTGACCGCGGTGGGCTTCCCGACCTTCAACGAGATCAAGGTGCGCGGTACTACCGTGGACAAGATTTCGAACATCAATATCGTTGGTGGTGGCACGGCGCTGCGTCCCAACGATACGCGCAACCCGTACTACAACACCGATCCCGAGCGTGGCAAGTGGGTGTGGTCGCATACCTTCACGGAAGCTGGCACGAAACGCGTCACCGCCGATGCGCGCGATACACGCAACGCGGCCACGAAGAGCGTGTCCCGTCCGATTTCCTTCGATGTGGTGGTGAAAGAGCCGATTCTCAGCCGCCGCAGGCCGCAGGGTGCGTTCGTGGGCGAATCCTTCGAAATGTACATCAACGTGGCCGGTCTGGAGGATGTGGGTAGCTACTCCTACAAGATCGAGCTGGACGGTGCGGAAGTGGCTGACGGTGATGGCGCCGTGGTGCGTTACAAAGTGCCGCAGGATGCCATTGGCAAGACCATGACCATCAAGGCGAAGTATCGCAACCGCAACTATCAGGTGCTGCCGGATTCGGCGGCGACAAACATGGTTCCCTCCGAGTTCAGCTTCCCGGTGTCGGCACCCATCGATCGTATCGGTTCGGCCTCCTTCGCAAATGGTGGCGAGTATCCGATCAACAACGTGTTCCAGTTCACCGCGGCCAAGTGCGGTCGCTGCGTGGCTGGCAACATCCGCAACATTCCGCAGAATGAAATCCGCATCGAAGCGGAATCCGAGGACGGACAGGATCTGCTGGATGAAATCCAGGTGCTCCCGCGCACCAATCCGACCACGGGGCAGGAACAGGGCAGCCTCGTGAAGTTCTTCCTGAAGGGCAAGGTCAGCCGCGACGGTACCGAAGCGACGATCACCATCCGCTACGGAACCGTCAACGAGAAGTACAACGTCACGCTGTACTCCGAATAGGCCCGACCATGAAATTCACGAAGCCGAACGTTCCATTCGATAGCAGAGGAAAATCCATGAGCAAGCAACTCATTGCATATGCCCTATTCGTCGTGGCGCTCCTCCTCGCGGTTTCCCCGAATACCCTGGCCCAGGCCGACAAGCAGGTCAAGGAGAAGCAAGGGGATCTGAAGAAGGAGTACAACGACGCGCAGGAGAAAAATCAGATCATCCGTACGGCGGCGCAGGACAAACCCCGCGCCTCCACGGGCCGCCGTCGCGCCTCGGCCACCACGGGTTACGATTACACGCAGGTCAAGGGCTTCGCCCTGCGCCAGTACTATGATCGTCTCGACAAGGTATTCTCGCGTGCCAACGACTTCGGCGTGTTCGAAGAAGAGTACCGCGAGGATGGCACCTTCGATGTCGCCGGCCGCAAAGGCAAGGGTAGCGCGCAAATGCGCAAGGTCGAGGTGTACTACGTCGAGTCCACTCCCGAAGAGCAGGAACTTTACGGCGTCGAACCTTTCCAGATCATCGAGGTCTATGTCGAGAAACTGGAAGTATTGCCGCCTGAGGAAACCGGCGTCGATGAAAACGCTGAAGTCGAAGGACTCGGCGAATTCGGCGGCGCCAGTGGCGAGCCGGTGGCCAAGGGATATTCCCTCGCCGGAACCGACTTGCTGAACATGCTGCAATTGGCCGACGAAGCGCTGTACGACGACATCCTTTCGCGTCGCAGCCAGTCCAGCACCATTCCGCTGCCCGAGCGCGGCGACTGGATGCCGGGCAAGGTCGGTCCGTTCATCGTTATGACGCAGCGCGAATTGGAGACCACCACCAGCCGCTTCACGGAATTCTGGAACAGCCGCGACACGCTCGAAGGTTCTATCCGCGTTGCGCAGTACGAGGCTGCCGGTCCCTTCTTCTCGCAGTCCGTCCCGGTGCTCTATCCCGAGAGCAAGAAGTTGCAGATCCGCAATCCGGAGAATCGTCCGATCAAGATCACGGCTATCAAGTTCGTGAACGAGAACGCCGATCTTTTCGAAGTGAAAACGAAGTTCCCGATTCAACTCGATCAAAAGGGCGGTGCCACGGACAAGACGAACATCGAGTTCGTGTTCAACAGCGAAACCGCTTATGAAATGAAAGGCGAGCTGTTCATTGAAGCACGCGAGGCCAGTCTCTCGCAGTTGATCGAAGTCGTGGCGAATCCCGGCATTCATCCGTCGGACATCGTCACCATCGACGCTTCGCTGGATAAACTCGAACTGCGTTCCCCGGCCCGCTCGGGCTTCGCACCCAATTGGAAGCTGGCCTACACGATCGGCAATGACGAGATCGGTATGCCGCGCTGGTCCACCGGCGTGTCCTCGCTGTCGGTGGGATTCAAGAATCAGATGAGCGTTGGTGTGATCCTGCCGTTCAATATGATCGCCAAGGATTTGCCCACGCCGCTGGCCTTCGACAAGGGCTTGCTCTCGTCGAATGGCGGCTACAATGTCGCGTTCGATTTCACCTTCGGCTTCCCGTTCTCGCTGGGCGGTAATCTGATGGTGGTGAATGACTTCGACGGCAAGGAAGCCTACAAGCACATGGAGGTGATCCGTCAGCGTCCGCAGGCGTTGGAGGACAAGGATTACTACGGTGATTTCTTCCATATCTCCACGCTGGCCCAGGTGTATTACCCGATCATGTTCAAGGATCGCGCATTCAATCCGACCATGGCGTTCCGCCTCAATCTTGGTGGTGCCTTCATGCAGATCAAGCGTAACCATGTGGTTGAGCTGGCCGATGTAGGCAGCAACAAGGAAGGCCGTGAATTCCGTCTCGAGGATGTCGGCAACATGGTGACGCTGGGGAAGGAAAAGGACATTGTGGATGTGTACGTGCGCATGTCCTTCATCAATCTTCGCGCGCAGAACCACTACGGCCTGGGCATTCAGTACCTCGGTGGCCGCATGATGGCGGACGCCTTCCTGGAGCTGACCAACTGGCTGCGCGTGGAAGCCAAGTACTCCTTCCTGCTTCGTGAGAAGGAAGTGTGGGAAAACGAGAACACGTATTTCCTCATCACCCCGCGCCTGCGCATCGGGCTTCCTTCCATCTTCCACTAAGGAGGCGGCACCATGACACATGTTTCATTTTCCAGCACGGAAACACAAGGCATGCAGACGAACACACGTTTTCTCCCGTTCTTCATCCTGCTTTTCATCGCGCTGCTCGGTGTCCCCTCCCTCGTCAAGGCGCAGCAATCGGCTGACGCGTTGACGAATGTCGAGCAGATCATGCGCTACATGCGGAGTGCGAATTACTCCGAGGATGACATGATCCGCCGCATGGCCTGGGGCGACAAGCTGGTCAACGACCTGAGCACCTTCCGCCCGGGCGAAGACGATCGCCAGAACTACCTTCGTCTGCTCGACGTGGCCATCGACCATTACAAAGACGAGAACGACCGCCTGCGCGTGCTTCTGCGCGCGTTGACCAGTCTCGATCCTCTCGTGGACAAGTATTTTCCGCAGTGGATCATTCAGGACGAACCCACCATTCTCGAAGTGATGCGCAAAGTGCGCGACAACCGTGACGACCTGCGCGATGCCGAGGCGGTGACCATCGCCGAGCGCATTCTCACCAGCAAGGCGCGGCTGCGCGTGATCCAGAGTCCCAAGGACGATCAAAACCTCATCGCCATCATCATCGAGAAGGCGCGCCCGCATGATGCGGAAAACCTCTCCGCGGGTTTCATCCCGAATAAGGACAATCCGGATTTCGACGATTACCGCATCGTGGGCCGTCGCAATCTCCGCGAAGTGCTGACGCCGGACCTCTACGACTACGTCGTACGCCGAGAGCAGTATGCGCATCTCGACGAGACGGGCGCTCTCAAGCCCGCACCGTATGTTGCCGAAGCCACGATCAGCATTCCCTTCGGTGGTGGTTTCATGTGGACGCTCGACTCGGACGTGCGCGCCAGCGATGGCGTGGCCTTGCAGCCCTCGCGCATCCGCGCGGGATTCGAGTTGAAGATCGGCAACGATTGGATCAACCTTCCCTTCCTGTACGGCGCGCAGTGGAACACGCTGTTCGTCTACGAGCCCTCCGCAACCGAGCGCATCAAGTTCGGTCCGTCCATCCCCTTCACCTGGGGTGACAAGAGCATTCTCGATAATTTCGCCCTGTTCAAACAGCGCAAGGTCAACGGCACCTGGGGCGCGACGGGTGAATACTACAAGCAGCTCTCGAACGTCTCCGGTGCTCCGGGCGTGGATGCCGACGGTATCGGCGCGGCGGCTTTCGTGTCCTTCGGTTTGAAAACGCTGGGCAACAAGAAGATCACCGACGTTGAAGGCAACATCATCAACGGCGATGGCGCGAAAATGGATCTCGCCGATCCGAAAGATGCCACGCGTCGTTTTTACTACGTTGCATCCACCGCGAATGCATTCTACTGGCGCGATCTCGGCTTCATGCTCGATGGTTTGCGCATTGCCGCCGGTATCGGATACAACAAGGTGATTGAAGCCAGCCGCAAGAATCCGTTCGAGGATACCAATTTCGCCGGCATTCAGGACAGCGTGAAAACCGTCTCCGATAACAGCGTGCTCGACCTTTACGCGCGTCTTTCCTACGACCACTTTGGCAAGACCACCTATGGTGTCGCCGTGCAGTACTTCGACGGCGGGCTGATGGGCGAAGTCTATTTGCACATCTTCTCGTGGATGCGCGCCGAAGTGAAGTACTCGCGCATCGTGTTCCGCGATGCCGAGAAGTGGGAACACACCGAAATGATCGTCCCCGGTCTCAGATTCGGATTCGCATTCTGAGAAACCATCGACGAATATCGGTGCTGAACGACTGATGTCACACGTGCAGGCGGTGAGCGCAAGCCATCGCCTGCACGCTTTTTCCAGCGGTCCCAGACACGGGAGCCTTCACGCAGTTCGGAACCACTCCGCATGAAGCGATCGACCGTCATCCCTTCCGCTCTTCCCATGCTCGCGCTCGGGCTGGCGCTGGCATTCGCGTTGCCGGCGTCGCTGCGCGGCGATGGACGGGACCAGGGCAAGGAGGTGTTTCCGACGGAGACCGTATCCACCATCGACAGTCTGCGCAAACCCACCATCATCTCCGCTCGCAGTAAAAATCCCGAGCGCGTCACCATTTCCATCCGCGCGGTGGATATCAGCCGCTACCCGGAGGTGAATCTCATCCTCGACGCCCGCGACTCCACAGGCAACAACTACCCCAGCCTGCAAAAAACCGACATGGTGATTTTCCAGGATGGTGCGCCGGTGCTGATCGAAGGGCTGGACAAGATCTCCGCGAATAACAGCGTGCCGGTGGACATCGCCTTCATTATCGACCAGACCGGCAGCATGCAGCAGGAAGTGAACGAGGTGAAGAACAACGTCATCGAGTTCACCAACCGCCTTGCCAGCCGCGGCGTGGATTACCGTCTGGCGCTGATCTCGTTCAGCGATCGCATCGAACGTTACAAGGATTTCACCGAGGATGTGAAAACCTTCATCTCCTGGATCGACGAGATCAAGGTGGGCGGCGGCGGCGACGACAACGAGAACGCGCTGGAGGGTTTGTTCGAGGCCACGTCGTTCAAGTTCCGTCAATCGGCGCAGCGCATCTTCATTCTCATCACCGATGCCATGTTCCATCAGAAAGGGGAGCGCGGCGATGGGAAGACGGAGTTCAACACCAAGTCGATGATCGATTTCATGATACGGCAAAACGTGAAGCTCTTTGCCATCACCCCGCCGCGCATCGACGAGTACCTCCAGATGACCGAGGCCACGCGGGGAAAGCGCTTCAACATCATCGAAAATTTTTCCTCGATTCTCGATGAATTCTCCGAGTCGCTCACCAATCTCTACGCGGTGAAATACCGCCTGACCGATGAAGTGCCTCCGGAGAAAATGAATGTGGAAATCCGCAATACGAAGGACGAGCCGGTGATCAAGGAGGAGATCACGGTGTTGGACGTGGACAAGAAATTCGTGCTCGAGAACATTCTCTTCGATTTCAACCGCGCGACCTTCGATCTCGCTTACACCGACGATTTGAACCGCATTCTCGCCATGCTCAAGCGCTACACCACGATGCATGTGGAAATCCGCGGGCATACCGATTTCATCGGCAGCGACGAGTACAATGTGGCCCTCTCCGACGCGCGCGCGCGCGCGGTGAAAAAATTCCTCTCCGACCGCGGCGTTGCCGCCGAACGCATGACCACGCGCGGCATGGGCAAATCGCAGCCGGTGGCGCCGAACGACACCGAACTCGGTCGCCGCCTGAATCGCCGCACCGAAATCATTATCACGAAAAAATAGTGCCGCGCGGCATCGCTATCATGCGTCTACCGCGTGGCGGGGCGTTATTCGCCCATGACTTTGACCAGCACGCGCTTGCGTCTCCGCCCGTCGAATTCGGCGTAGTAAATCTGCTGCCAGGGTCCGAAATCCAATGCGCCGCCGGTGACGGGGACGATTACTTCGTGATGCACCAGCAGACTCTTCAAATGCGCGTCGCCGTTGGTCTCGCCGGTGCGGTGATGCCGGTAATCGGGGCGGAAGGGTGCGAGTTGTTCGAGCCAGGTGTCGATATCGTGAATCAGGCCGTCCTCGGCATCGTTCACGTACACACCCGCGGTGATGTGCATGGCCGAGACGAGTATCATGCCTTCGCGTATGCCGCTGGCGCGGAGTATTTCTTCCACCTTGCCGGTGATGTTGATATATTCCCGCTGTTCCCGCGTGTTGAACCAGAGATATTCGGTGTGAAATTTCACGAGTCCATCCTCCAACATGAGTGAGTCCGAGGAAAAATATCACGACCAGGCGGGCGAACAAAGTGCCGAGCAACGGCTGGAAGGCACGCTCGAGCGCATCTCCTGGTCCTCGGCCGATGGCAGCTTCGTCGTGGCCCGCTTCAACGTGGAGGGCGAACTGTTTCCCATCGTGGCCGTTGGCGCCATGCACTCGGCCGCCTCGGGCGAGCGCTACGCACTGACGGGAAGCTGGGACGTGCATCCGAAGTACGGACGGCAGTTCCGTTTCACCGGCTACGAGATCGTGTATCCGAACACCAACGAAGGCGTGGTGCGCTACCTCGGCTCGGGATTGATTCGAGGCATCCGCGAAGGTCTCGCCACGAAAATCGTGAGGCACTTCGGCGCCGATACCATGCATGTGATGAACGAGCAGATCGACCGGCTGCTGGAGATCGAGGGGATAGGTCCATCAAAGTTGGCGATGATACGCGACTCCTGGAACAAGCAGCGCGGTGTGCAGAACGTGATGCTGTTCCTCAAAGAGCACGGCGTGTCCACCGCTTTCGCCGTCAAGATTTTCCACGCCTATGGCGCGCGCGCGGTGGAGATACTGAGTGAGGATCCGTACCGCATGGTGGAGGACATCGAGGGCATCGGCTTTGTCACGGCTGATGGCATCGCCCGCGGACTGGGTATTGCCGCCGATGATGTGCGGCGACTCACCGCCGGAGTCGCCTTCGTGCTGCGTGAGGCCTCGATGCGCGACGGCCACAGTTGCGTGCCCGAGCAGGAGTTTGTGCGGCACGCCGCCACACTGCTTGGCGGCGACGAGGGACAGGTGCATGGCGCGCTGCGCAGCGCTTGTGAACGCGGGCTGGTGCGGCTCGATGGCGGATACGCGTATCTCCCCGTGCTGCACGATGCCGAGCAGGGCATCGCCGACGCATTGGCACAGTCCTATGGCGAGCATTGGAATGGCGTGGATCACGGAGCGGTGGACGCGATGCTCCGACACATCGAGAGCGATCGCGGGCTGGAATTCAACGCTCAGCAGGTGGAGGCCATCCATCTTGCGCTCACCGGACCCGTGTGCATACTCACCGGCGGTCCCGGGACGGGGAAAACCACGACGTTGATCGGCGTGCTGGACTGCGCGCGACAGCTCGGACTGCGCCTCGCAGTATGCGCTCCCACCGGACGCGCAGCCAAGCGCATCACCGAGCTGACCGGCACAGAAGCGAAGACCATCCATCGTCTGCTCGAGTACGATCCCCACGCGATGGAATTCCAGCGCGACGCCTCCAGACCCATCGAGGCGGATTTGCTGGTGGTGGATGAAATGTCGATGGTGGATGTGCTGCTCTTCTCCTCGCTGTTGCGGGCGCGCCCGCGAGGATGCCGCGTGCTGCTGGTGGGCGACGCCGATCAGTTGCCCTCGGTGGGACCGGGAACGGTGTTGCGCGATTTGATCGCGACGGAGGAAGTACCGACGGTGATCCTGCGGCTGGTGTTTCGTCAAGCGGCCAACAGCACTATAATTACGAACGCGCATCGCGTGCGCGAGGGCTTTGCGCCGGTGTTCGACACGCGCTTGCACGGAGGAGGCGAGACCTTCCTCCGCGAAGCGGGCCCGGACGAACACATCCCGGAGTTGGTTCGCGAACTTGTGGCAGAGCGCATTCCGCGCGAGTTCGGTTGCGACCCGCTGCGCGACATACAGGTGCTCGCACCCATGTACAACACCGCGGCGGGAGTCACGAATCTGAATCACGTTCTGCAGCGAGCGCTCAATGGAGGCAGCCGCGTGCTGCTGCAGCGCGGTGATCGTGCATTCCGGCGAGGAGATAAAGTCATGCACATCCGAAATGATTACGAGAAGGATGTCTACAATGGCGATATCGGCTTCGTGGAGTCTTTCGACGAAGAGGAGCAAAAGCTGTACGTGAACTACGATGCGAACCGCGTGGGGTACACGTCCGAAGAAACCGACGATCTTGTTCTGGCGTACGCGGTAACCATACACAAAAGCCAGGGCAGCGAGTACGGTTACGTGGTGGTACCGATGACGATGCAACATCGCATCATGCTGCGCCGCACCTTGCTTTACACCGCGATGACGCGGGCCAAGCGCTTGCTGGTGCTGATCGGGGAACGCGTGGCCGTCTCCACCGCCGTGTCCACCGCGACCGAGAAACGACGGCACGGCTTGCTGCGGGACAGGGTGGTGGCCGCGCTTCGTTGAGCTGTGCACGTGTCCGCTAATGCCGTGCCGGGGTCCACGCCGCTTATGGTTTTAATGGTGGCGATTTCGTACTTTTTATCGTCACTTGCCGACGCATCACGGCTTCGTCTCTGGAGAGCGCATGCTCTCCGACCCGACGCACAGCACCCGAACATGATCCGGAAAAAACGCCCACTCACCCTCGATACGCTCAAGCTCACCAATCCGCAACGCACTGCGGTGGCGAAGCTGCTCGGCCAGCAGAAGAGCAAGTACAAAAAACTTCTGCACGAGGCGCATGAACGCATGCACATCATCGCGGACATGTCGTCGAGCCTCGAGTTCTGGTACAACGTGAACGGATCGTACGAGTTTGTCAGTCCATCCTGCGAGGCTGTACTCGGCTATGCGCGCACGGATTTCACGCATGGCGAGTTGCGTCTCGAAAGCATCGTGCATGCGGAGGACAGAGAGCGTTTCCGGCGCGACAAGGCGGGTGCGCTCGAGGGCGGGTCGGCCGCCGATGTGGAGTATCGCTTTCTCGCGGCGGATGGCCATTATCGCAGCATGCTCATGACCTGGAATCCCGTGGTCACGCGCCGTGGAAAGCATATCGGCGTGCGCATCAGCTTGCGCGACATGACGGAGTTTCAGAACTGCCGGCATTTTTCCCAGGCCTACGAACGTCTCACCGATGTCATCTCCGATACACTGACGGAGTTCGCCATTTTTTCCGTCACACCACAACGTCACATCAAGAGCTGGAATCGCATGGCCATGGAGTTGTTCGGCTATGAGCGCGAGGACATCATGGGCCGCGACGTGGCGTTGCTGTTCAGTGCCAGCGAGCATTTCGGCGATATGTTTCCTGAATTGTCGGGCATCACTTGCGACGACGTGTTGGAACGTGAGGCCGTGTTTCGTAGCCGCGATGGCGCGGAGTTTCGCCGCGTCGTGCGTTACATGCCGCTGTGCGACGTCCGGGGGATGCTGCATCAACTCACCTGCGTCGTACCGGCTGCGGAGCGCTGAGCTTGGGCACGATGGTATGGGCGGTGGTTCTGGCCATGGCGAGCATGGTGGCCATGGAGTTCTGGGCGGCCTGGGTGCATCGCGTGGTCTATCATGGCGCACTGTGGAGCATTCATCGCAGCCACCACCGCGCGCGGCGCAAGGGGTATTTCGAGAGCAACGATCTTTTCGTGTTACTGCACGCCGTGGCAGCAATGGCATTGCTCGTTGCAGGACCGCTGCTGGGTAGCACGGCATTGACCGGTGTCGGCGCGGGTGTCACGGCCTACGGCGTGTTGTATTTTCTTGTCCACGACGGCTACATCCACGGCAGGCTGCCCTTGCAAGGGCTGGACCGCTTTGCTTTCGCTCGGCGCATTAAAATCGCGCACGAATACCATCATACCGGTGATATTCACGCGCATTTCGGATTGTTTTTCTGGAATCGACAACCCTCCACACCATCCCGCGGTCGCGGACAGGCATATTCATGAAGCACGATTTCGCACCGCATGTGCGGCGCAGTCTCGATGGAGACGCGCGGTATGAGAAAAGCACACTCTCCAACGGGATGCGCGTGGTTACCGAGCACGTGCCGGGGATTCAGTCCCTTGCCATCGGTGTGTGGATAGACACGGGAAGCCGCGACGAGAGGCCAGCCGAGGCGGGCATGGCGCATTTCATGGAGCACATGGTGTTCAAGGGCACCGCGCATCGCAAGCCCCATCATATCGCGCAGTACCTCGAAGCTGTCGGCGGTTATCTCAACGCCTGGACCACCAAGGACAACACTTGCTACTACGCGCGCGTACTCGAACCGCATCTCTCCCGCGCCTTACATCTGTTGGCCGATCTCGTGCAGCACGCCACCTTGCCCGAACGAGAGATCGAGAAAGAGAAAGGCGTGATCATCGAGGAAATGCGTGGCGCGGACGACGATCCCGAGGATGCGATACACGACAGCTTCGAGGCCATGCTGTACGGGCGGCATCCCCTCGCGCATCCGGTGATCGGGCATGAGCATTCGGTGCGCGCGTTCCGGCGCGACAGTTTGCAGGAATTTGTGGGTCGGCATTACGTGGCCGAGAACATTCTCGTCACTGCCGCTGGCGCTGTGGATCATGACGCGCTGTGCGCGCTGTGTGAAAAGGAATTCGCCGCGTTGGCCCGGGGTGCTCGCGTGCGCCGGCGGCCACCACGCTCCACGCGAGGCGGCTTTCGAGTGGAGCCACGGCATGTGCAGCAGTCTCATCTCGTCCTGGGTGTGGCTGCGGAGGGAATGCGCACGGATCGCACGCTGCGGCTGCAGGTGTTCAGTACCCTGCTGGGCGAAGGCATGAGCTCGCGGTTGTTCCAGCGCATTCGCGAACGCCACGGATACGCCTACAACATCTATTCCTTTTCCGCAATGTACGCGGACGTGTCCACGCTTGGCGTGTACGCTGGTGTGGAACGGGGCAGGGAGGAGCGCACGCGACAGCTCGTCCTGCGCGAGTTGCAGGAACTCGCTGCCAGGCCCGTTTCTGTGCGTGAATTGAATCGCGCTCTCGAACAAAGCACGGGATCCATGCTCCTGGGTCTCGAAAGCATGAGTTCACGCATGTCGCGGCTCGGACGCGACGAATTGGTGTTCGGTCGTGATGTCCCTGTACGGGAATTACTGGGCAGCATGCGCGAACTGACACCGGAGGATATGCGCATGGAGGCGGAACGGCTGCTGCAGGGCGATGGTCCAGCCTGCGTGATGTTCGTTCCGCACGCGCCCTGAGCGCCGGAAAACACCGCCGCGAGGCGTTTTGCGGACGTAACGACCCTCGAAGCGCGGCACGCGTTGTGTGCGTCCGCGTATTCTTGGTATTTGCTGTTGCCGTCCGTACATTTGACAGGATACCTCGTTTCTGAAAACGGAAGCGACCGACGCGAGCACACTGCCCGCGTTTCCTTACTATCATTCAGCAGTACGACATGAATTCCGCACCTCAACTTTCACACCGCGCATCCATCATGCCGGCGTCCCCGATCCGCAAACTCGTGCCCCTCGGCGATCAGGCCAAGAAGCGTGGCACGCACGTGTACCATCTCAACATCGGCCAGCCCGATATCGAAACCCCCGCCGAATTCTACGAAGCCGTGCGGGAGTACAAGGAAAAGGTGATCGCGTATGGAAATTCGCAGGGAATAGCGCCTTTCATCGAAAGTTTGCAGCAGTATTACGCCTCGCTCGGCATTCCGCTCGACTACAATCAGGTGCTCATCACCACCGGCGGTAGCGAGGCGATCATGTTTGCGATGATGGCCATCGCCGAACCGGGCGATGAAATCATCGTGTTCGAGCCGTTTTACACCAATTACAATGGCTTCGCCATCATGGCGGGCGTGAAGCTCGTGCCCATCGCCACGCAGGCCGAGGACGGTTTCCACCTGCCCGCGATGGATGTCATCGAGGCGCATATCACCCCGCGTACCCGCGGCATCATCATCTGCAATCCCAACAACCCCACCGGCACCGTACTCGACGAAAGCGAGTTGCTGATGGTGCGCGACATCGCGCTCAAGCACAATATCTACGTGCTCTCCGACGAGGTGTATCGCGAATTTGTGTACGAAGGCCGCGCCAAGAGCGTGCTCGAGCTTGAAGGTCTCGAGGAATTGGCCATTGTCATGGATAGTCTCTCGAAGCGCTACAGTCTCTGCGGTGGCCGTATGGGCTGTGTGATCAGCCGCAACGCGCGCTTCATGGATGTAATGCTACGCTTCGGACAGGCGCGCCTGTGCACCGCCACGCTCGAGCAAATCGGCTCGGCCGCGCTTGTGGCGGCGGGAGCGAAGTATTTCGACGGCATGATCGCCGAGTACCGCATGCGTCGCGACGCAACCTATGAGGAACTGAGCAAAATTCCCGGCGTGTTGTGTCGCAAGCCCAGCGGCGCTTTCTATATCATGGCGCAGTTGCCCGTGGCCGACATCGAGGATTTCGCCTCGTGGATGCTGACGGATTTCAGCCATAATGGCGAAACCACCATGATCGCCCCCGGACCCGGCTTTTACGCCACGCAGGGGCGCGGCATGAGTGAGGCGCGCCTGGCCTATGTGCTCAACGCACCCGCCTGCCGGCGCGCGGTGGAACTGATCGCACTGGGCATCGAGGAATACAATCGCCCGTAACGAAAGGACAGAAGCTCCGACATGATAAGCATCACGATCGACGGCAAGGAAATCCAGACCGATCCCTCGAAGACCATCATCGATGCGGCGTTCGAGAACGGCATCTACATTCCCCATTTCTGCTGGCACCCCGCCTTGTCCATCTCGGGCAATTGTCGCATGTGTCTTGTGGAAGTGGAAAAAATGCCCAAGCAGGTCATTGCCTGCTCCACGCGCTGCATGGATGGCATGGTGGTGCATGTCAATTCGGAGAAAGCCGTGCAGGCGCGCGAGGCGGTGATGGAGTTCATTCTCATCAATCATCCCCTCGACTGTCCGATCTGTGACGAGGCCGGCGAATGCAAGCTGCAGGAGTACGCCTACAATTACTCCGTGGGCGAGAGCCGCTTCGACGAGGAGAAGCAGCACAAGCGCAAACGCGTGGAACTCGGTCCGAATGTGATGTTCGACGCCGAACGCTGCATCTCCTGCTCGCGCTGCATCCGCTTCTGCGAGGATGTGGTGGGGTATCCGCAACTCACCTTCGTCGAGCGCGGCGACCATGTCACCATCGAAACCTTCCCCGGAAAAACACTGGACAATCCCTACTCGATGAACGTGATCGATATCTGTCCGGTGGGAGCACTCACCAGCAAGGATTTCCGCTTCAAATCGCGGGCCTGGGACATGTCGCACACACCGGGCGTGTGTACGGGCTGTGCCCGCGGCTGCAACACCGATGTGTGGGTGCGTCAGAACACGATCCTGCGCCTTACGCCGCGTGAAAACCAGGAAGTGAACAACTTCTGGATGTGCGACAAGGGCCGCCTCGAGAGCTGGAAGCATGTCAACGCCGACACGCGCATCGGTCAACCGTTGCTGCGCAAGGACGATGTGCTCGTGCCTGCGGATTGGGACGAGGCGCTCGCTTCAGTCGCCTCCGAACTCAAATCCTGGAAGGGTGAGGAAATCGCCTTGCTGGCCTCGGCGTCGGACACCTGCGAGGACAGCCACATCGCCGCCCGGCTGTTCCGCGATGTGCTGCGCAGTCCGTGGATGGACATCGTCCCGCACACGCTGCCTGGCGACGAAGACGCAGTACTCATCCGTGCCGACAAAACCGCGAACAGCGCCGGTGCCCGTCTCGCCGGGCTCGTGCCCAAGGACGAGGCGCATGGCATTGCAGGCATACTCGAAGGTGTGAACAGCGGGCGCATCAAGGCCGTGATCGTGACCGACACGCGCGCCGCGATGTATCCCGGCTTGATGGACGCGCTGGAGCGGGCCCGCTATGTGGTGGCCGTAGTCAGCAACCATTCGGCCTTGACCGAGCGTGCCGACGCCGTGCTCGCGGCATCGACATTCGCCGAAAAACTGGGGACGCTGCTCAATTGCGACGGCCAGTTGCAGATACTGCGCCCCGCGCTGACTACCGCCGAGAACGAGCGTTGGGCTGGACAGTTCGCCATGAGCCGTCTGGATAAATTCGGCACCGAATTCGATCGCTGGGGTCGCGCCACACGTTACGATGCGCGTGGCACGGCTCGCATACTCGGCAACATCGCCATGGTGCTCGGCGCGAAATGGAAGCACGAGCATCCAGAGGATATTTTCGAACACATGGCATCCACCATCGATGCCTTGCGCGGTCTCGATTACGAGCGCATCGGCCGCTGGGGTGTGCGTATCGGCGGAACGCCGCGGGCGCACCTGCTGCCCTATGTGTACACGGACGTGCGTGCATAACGGAACAATCGGAGCATCATGGATCTGACGGACATACTCATCACACTGGCGAAGATCGTCATTGTCTTCGGTATCGTGCTGTTCACGGTGGCCGAATTGGTGTACACCGAACGCAAGATCAGCGCCTGGATACAGAACCGCATCGGCCCCAACCGGGTGGGATGGCGAGGATTGCTGCAACCCTACGCGGACGTGATCAAGCTGCTGCTGAAGGAGGACATCGTCCCCGTCGCGGCGAACCGCTTCATTCACACGCTCGCACCCATCATCTCCATCGTCGTGGCGATGAGCACGCTGGCGGTGGTGCCTTTCGCGGGCGCGTCGTTTACGCTGTTCGATCGCGAAATCACGCTGGTCATCGCCGATGTGAACATCGGCATACTCTACATCCTCGCTCTCACTTCGATGGGCGTGTATGGATTGACACTCAGCGGCTGGTCGTCGAACAACAAGTATTCACTGCTCGGCGGTCTGCGCTCTTCCGCGCAGATGATCAGCTACGAGCTGGCGATGGGTTTGAGTGTGATCGGCGTAGTGATGGTTGCGGGTTCGCTGCAACTGACGAAGATCGTGGAGCATCAATCGGGGTGGATGTGGAACATGGTGTTGCAGCCGGTGGGCTTCATCACCTTCGTCGTGGCCTCTTTCGCCGAGACCAACCGCGCGCCCTTCGATTTGCCCGAAGCCGAGCCCGAACTCGTGGGCGGGTATCACACCGAGTACAGCAGCTTCAAGTTCGCCCTGTTTTTCCTCGCCGAGTACGCGAACATGATCACCGCCAGCGCCGTGATCACCACGCTGTACCTCGGGGGCTGGCAGGTTCCATACCTCGAACTCCTGAATCTGCCGGTGTGGGCCAATGTCATCGCGCAACTGCTCGCCTTCGTGCTCAAGGTCGCTTTCATGCTCTTCGTGTTCCAGTGGGTGCGCTGGACGGTGCCGCGCTTCCGCTACGACCAGCTTATGGATCTGGGCTGGAAAGTGATGTTGCCGATCGCGCTGGCGAACGTCGTGGTCACCGCCGCTGTTCTGTTGCTGATGTAGATCAACGAAACGCCGGAAAGGATGCAATATGTCGTCGACAACCGTGAACAAGTATGAGTTGACTTTCTGGGAGAAGCTGTACGTTCCCGAGATTCTCAAGGGGATGAAGCTGACCCTGGAGCAGATGTTCAGGAAAAAGGAAACGCGGCAGTACCCCGAGGAGAAATGGGTTCCGCCCGCATCCTTCCGTGGCGCACCTGTATTGGTGCAGGAGGAGAACGGTGTGGAGCGCTGCGTGGCCTGCGGATTGTGCTCGCGCGTGTGTCCCGCCCTCGCCATCGAAGTGCAGGCGGCCGAGACCAGCGATGAAAAGGAGCGTTTCCCCGCGCTGTTCGAAATCAACATGCTGCGCTGCATTTTCTGCGGCTTCTGCGAGGAAGTGTGTCCCGAGGAAGCCATAGTCATGAGCCAGACTTATGAGATGGCGTTCACGAAATACGAGGATGCCATTTTCAACAAGGAGCGCCTGCTGACCCCGGTCGAGCAGTTGCGCCCGCGCCTGGAGTATCTTCGCGCACATCGGTAATCCCGCTTGTGATCCGTTTTGCATCTGCCATACGAATGCTGTTGCTATCGTCCCTCTGCGGGGCGATAGTGCTTTTACCCGGCTGTCTGTCGCTGATCAACGCCGTGTACGCCCCGTCCGAGGTTGCCTTGGAGCAGCCTTTCGCCGTGTACGTGGACGGAGGCGTGGTGGGGCACGGCGGCGGGGTCGCGGCTCTCGTTGTGCAGGTCCCGGAGCATCTGGAACTGGTGAGTGCGCAGTACGTGGGGCTCAATGTGCATCGCGGATTGCGCAAGCACGGCGCGTTGGCGAAGCGCTACACCGCTGAGGAGGGGCACAGTGTGGTGGTGTTGGCGGATTCTTTGCCAGGCAGCCGTTCGAACGATGCCGATCTGCGTGTGCAGCTTCGATTCATACCGCGTGCGGTTGGCACCTTTACCCTGAAGTTCATGAGTGGAGCGAGCGATGAGGACCGCGGCCGCCAGATCTGGCGCGCATCAGATCCGACTAACCTGACGGATTTTGCTCAATTGGTGGACGAGCGCCTGGTGAAAAGCGTGCGTGTGGTGCATCCCGAGCGCAACGGTACGGCCGCACTCGCGCTCAGCGGCAAGCGCGAATATCTGCTGTTTGCCGGCAGCGAGTATTTCCGCCTCCCGTTGCGTCGCGATTTTTCGCTCGAGCTGTGGTGTCGCACCGTGGACAACGGCGTGCCATTGCTGAGTTCCCGCCCCGACGATTATCATGGCGCGTTTCCTTTCGAATTGAGTGTGAATCTGTACGGCGAAGCGGAAGTGCGTTGCGCGGATGGAAGGGCCACGTACCGCAGTGGCCGCGGACCGCTGATCGCCGATGGACTGTGGCATCACGTAGCGGTGAGTTATTGCGCCGACAGCTTGCGTTACACCGTGTTCGTGGACGGGACACCCGCCGATACCCTGTATGTGCCCGAGAGCATGCGCATGGTGGAAGGGTCGGAGTTGCTGCTCGGAAGCACGCCGGCGCGATCAAGTTTCGCCGAAGGCGAATTCGACGAGTTACGTTTCTGGGAAACCTGCCGCAACGAACAGGAAGTGGATTACTACAAGGATCTCACGCTGAGCGGCTTTGAAAGCGCGCTGGTGGCGCTGTATTCCTTCGATGGCGGCAGCGACGGAGTGCTTCCAGCTGTGTCGCAGAGCGACTCGCTTGTGGCATACGCGTACAATCGGCCGCGCCTGGTGGTTTCGACCACGCCGTTGCGATTGGAGACGATTTCCTTTGCCGCGATGAGCACGGGAGAGGAAGTGCTGATGACCTGGGAGACGTACGACGAGAGCAAGGTGCGACTGTACGAAGTGGAGAAAAGGACGGAATCCGGGCGGTATTCCGTCCTGCGTCAAGTCGAGCCACAACGACTTCCTGAACGGCATCAACTGTATTCCTTGAGCGACACGTGGGGTGGCAAGACGATCACGTACTACCGGTTGCGGAAAATCACCACCGATGGCATGGTGTTGTTTTCGGCCGAAGTACCGATCGGGACGGAGACGTTGCTGAATTTCACGCTTGAGGACAACAGCCCGAATCCCTTCACGGACAGTACGGTAATCCGTTACACGTTGAGCAAGCGCACGCGTGTGGATCTCGCGGTGTACGACATGATGGGTCGCGAGGTGGCTGTACTTGTGGGTGAGCGGCAGGAAGCTGGAACGCACAGCGCGAGCTTCGCCGCGGGCACCTTGCCGGGTGGCGTTTATTTTTACAAAATGCGCACCAGTGCTGGTTCTCAAACAAAAAAGATGTATCTTGCGCGGTGATTCTCGCGGGATGCAGGCAGCGGCGACACTCGCGTTTATCGCCCTCGTCGTGCTTGACATTCTTTCAGCACGTGGTTACATTACTACTATTGTTTCGGAGACATCTCACGTTTTTGGAAAGAGACTTGACGCAACCCGAGTTCTGATCCCCTCGATTCACAGGCGGCAGCACACCTTGGTTGCATTCACGTTCTCGATTCCGCTGAAGCTGCCACAACAGAGCATGAACCATAACATCTCTTTTATTCCCCAACTGCCTGGAGGTATTTCATGAGGAAGTTGACCCTTCTTACAGCAGTATGCATGCTTGGAATACTGCTCACGCAGGTGGGGTACGCCAACGGTTCGTACAAATACTCGCGCAAGCCCCATCTTCCGATCACCAGCGGCCAGACGACTCTGGACGCGATTTACGTTCCTGTGAACGTGAAGGTGTCGGATGTGCGCGTCGGTATTTACGCCAAGACCGTGATGTACTCCTCTCTGCGTATCACCCTGACCTCGCCGCACGGCGTGCAGGTCGTATTGAAGCAGGAGAGCGGTAATCCTGGTGCCGCGCCGGTCTACGGATCGCTCGGCTCGCCGCGTTCGCTCACCTTGTTCCAACAGGGCGGCAATGCGCTGAGCAACGTTCCGCCTAATGATCGTCCCATTAATCCTGCCACGCCGCTCGCGCTGATGAATGGTGAGTTGTCGCAGGGCTGGTGGGTGCTGAACATTGTCGACGAGCGCAATTTCGCCGCCAATGCCCAGCCGCAGGAAGGCTTCCTCGAGGAGTGGACGCTGATGTTCAATCAGCAGATCAAGGAGCCGATCCAGCCGTTCAACCCGCCGATCAATATTCTCTTCCCGGGTGGCGCTTCGATTCGTGGCCAGATCAACGGTACGACCGCGACCTTCGCGGACCCGAACCGTGCCCAGATCCCGAACGAGCGTTTCGGTGGTCTTCTTTGCAACCCCTCGCCGAATGATCCCAACGTGGTGCTCGGCGTCAACGGCGATGCGTTCCCTGTCATCATCTCCGGACATCCGGGTGCCTTGATTGGAACAGCCGCCAACGGTTATCCCGCTGGTCGCTTCCGCGTCACCATTACCGTTGAGACGAACTATGCTCCGGGCAGCCCCTTCCTTGCGGGTTTGACCGAAGACATCGCGATGTATTTCGGTCGCGTGCCGACGTACACCGCTCCGCTTCCCGCTCCGCCGAGCTTCGGCGATCCGGGTTTCCAGGCCAAGAACGCTTCCGGTTGGCCCACGGGCGCCGGCACGGTCAACACCTTGCAGGGCGGTACGAGCGGCCTGTACGGCGGTGTCCGCCTCGCGGCCTGCCTCACCCCGCAGCCGGGTGTGGATGATTACGGTTACGATCGCGTGACCTTTGACGATTTCGCTTTCGATCAGATCGCCAGCAATCTGCCTCCGGGTCCGAGCGGCGGCTTCTACGGCACCTACAAGCCGGAACAGCCCTTCAGCTCGCTCAACGGTCTGCCGGTTGACGGTCTGTACTATGTGACTGTGTACGATGCGTTCGGTGACAACCAGAATGCCTACGGACACATTCGCGTGACCTACCTGAACGTCGAGTACATCGTCGGTGGTGGTGAGATTTCCGATCCCATCCGTCATCAGGGTGTTGCCGGTCCGCTTCTTGGTGTGCCCATACCGGGTGCATTCACCGGCGCTCCGCTCGGTTATCTCTCCGATGTCGTTGGTGTGATTCCGCCGTACGGCGAGAACGCCAAGGAGCAGGATCCCATCATGGTGTTCTGGGCTACCCAGAAACTGTATCCGAAGGATGCCACGGGCACCGAGCGCATTCAGGCCGTCGATCAGAGCAACTACGCTCCTCCCTCGGCGACGCATTACCACGGTCCGTATGCCTACCCGGGCTCGCTCGATGCGAATCCGCTGGTTGCTGGTGCGTTGGTCAATGCCGACCTCCTGATCGTTCCGGAAGGCAATTACAACCTTCGCGTGAACCTCACGCAGCCGCGCTACGACGATGATCTTGCCGACAACCAGATGGAATCGGCCGACATCAACGTGAATCCGATCTCCCTCTCCTACCATGGCGAGCAGATCCCGCTTTGGAACAAGTTCGTGGATCCCGCACAGGCCAACACTGTTGCCAGCGGAACCATCGGTCCGAATATCGGTATTGCACAGACCTTCGTTCTGTTCAAGAATCCGTACACCACGGTGACCAGCGTCGACTACAAGTTTGACAAGGGTACCGTGGTCACGCCGCGCGCCACCACTCGCATGTCGCTGTGGAAGGTGAATGGCATCTCCGGCTTCACCGGTGCTCCGGCCACGCTGGTCGCCCGTTCGACCAACGTGACGCTCAACGAGTACATCGAAGGCAACTGGCGTACCTTCCCGCTCTATCCCGTGACCGCGGGTGGCGCGCCGGATCTCAACCTTGGTGGTTCGGTGGATCTCACGCCGGGCACGTACGCTGTGACGCTCGAGAATGTTGATCCCGTCAACAACATCATCATCTACCCGTACACCTACGCTGCCATTCCGTCGCTGAAGGATCGCCATTGGAATTACCTGTTTGGCGACAACTTCGGTCCGCTCGGTCCCTTCAGCACCTTGGGTACCCGCATGACCTACGCGTCCCTGAACGTGAGCAATCCTCCGGCAGCCGCCTGGGGCACGCTCGGTGGCCGCAACCTGTCGAACCATGCGTTCCCGCTCCGTCTGAACATGGCGACGTTGAACGATTTCGGTATCAATTACGTGCGCTGGTCCAGCCAGACCTCGCCCACCGAAGACATTGCCGTTGGTCAGGCAGTGACGCCGTATGTGAACGTGACCGCGTACTCCGATCAGGGTGGTCTCACCAAGGGCTTCAACGTGTACCTCGCCGTGTACGATCCGGGTAACAACCTGCTGTACAGCGACATGGTGAACGTCGACAATGCTCCGTACAACGGTATCCAGGGTTACCAAACCTTGTCCGTGGAGATGGACGAGTGGACGCCGACCACCGGTGGCAACTACAAGGTTCGCGTGTGGTTTACGCGCAATCCTGACGATCAGAATCCGATCAACGACAAGCTCGAATACGACCTCGAAGTTATCGCTCAGCCGGTTATTGCTTACGACAACAATACCGACCGCGCTCTCATCGATCGTACCGCCGAGCGCGTCGGTCGTCACGGACTCGATCCCGTGTTTGTCAACATGTCCACTGCTAAGCTCTCTGCTTACAAGAACAGCACGGTGTTCTTCCTCGGCACGATGACCAGTGATGCGAAGCTCGAACTGCAGTCCGCCGTTGCCAATGGTAACAACGTGGCCTTCGTGTTCGATCGCAACGATCGCATTGGATACACTGTCGAGAAGATCGACGGTCTGTACGGTATCGAGCGCGCTGGCAACGTTGACTACGCGAATGTCGAACTCGCCGCCTCTTTCCGCCACAATGGCGAAATCGAGGAAACCGTGACTCCGATCGATCTCCCGAAATTCACTTCGAAGGAAGAGTTGCTCAAGTACATCGCATCGCATGACATGACGCTCAAAGAGCCGACGCAGTCGATGAAGAAGTACGATGGCTATGATGCCTATCAGAGTGTGATTCCCGTTGAGACCGGCTCGAAGTTCGGTACCATCACCTACGTGAGCGACCTCAGCGGCGACCTCGGTATCGTGTACACGGTGCCGTCGAACCGCAAGGGTGGATCGACCCGCACGGACCAGAGCGCCCCGGTTGCGTTCTCGCTCGAGCAGAACTATCCGAATCCGTTCAACCCGACCACGGCGATCAGCTACACGCTGCCCGAGGCCAGTGTCGTGACGCTACGCGTCCTCGACCTGCTCGGTCGCGAAGTTGCCACGCTTGTGAGCGCGACGCAGAACGCCGGTACCTACAATGTCGGCTTCTCCGGTCTCGATCAGAACGGCAAGGACCTCACCTCCGGCACGTATCTCTATCGTATCGATGCGACACCTGTGAAGGGTGGCGCGACCTTCTCGAGCACGAAGAAGATGCTGCTGTCCAAGTAAGCGCTGGTTTCCACGCTGAACGGACGAAAGTCCACGACAGGCGCCCCATACGGGGCGCCTGTTCGTTATTGTGTCCTGTTCTTTATTGACCATCGCTCGGATTTCTCTGCCGCATTTCTTACATTTTTGCATATGTTTTTCCAATCCAATGGAACACCCATGCGGACCGCCTCGTCGATTGTGATTGTGCTCCTCGCCTTGCTTTGCGCTCCTCGCAGCCATGCGCAGTATATCTGTGAACCCTTGACCTATTACAATCCAGGCGGGACGGTGTTGACCTACACGCATCCCTTGCCTACACCGTGGTTTGGTGTTCGCATGTCGGTAAATTGGACAGCAACGGTGGACACCGCCTATTTCTTTTTTGGCATCAATCGTACTGTGCCCACACAGAAGCGGGATACGATGCAAGTGCGGGTGCTCGCAAATATTCTTCCTTCCTTCATGTTCCTCGACCAGATTGAATTCGAGATCATGCCCAATCTCAGTGGGAACTTCCCGGATGCAAACTATATTGCGGAGTTCATGTTTGCCTCCCCGCAGGCGTGGATCGATCCGCCGGGGGACTTCTGGTTGAGTTGGCGCCTGAAGGGCCCCATCACCGATCAAGCGCGCATCAAGGTGAAGGACGGAGCGATAAATCCGCTGCGTTCGGTGATTATCAATCCGAACGGCACGACCACGCTCGCGACGACATTCATGACTTCGCAACTTAATCTGCGGGGAGATTCGGTTGATTTGATTGCGGAGGCCAGAGTCTGTTATCCCTACGGGACTCCGGTGGAATTGGTTAATCTTTCCGCCGTGTCCATACCGGGCGGCGCGTTGCTGCAATGGAACACTGCCACGGAGTCCAACAATCATGGCTTCGAAATCCTCCGGCTCCAGCCTGGCGACAATAACGATCGTCTGAATCTCTGGCAACGCATCGGCTTTGTCGAGGGTCATGGGACGAGCACGCAGCCACACGGTTACCAGTACATTGATCGTGATATCGACGGTGCCGCCGACGAGCAGGGGGTGGTGCGGTATCGTCTACGCCAGATCGACTTCGACGGGCGCTCCGAGATGTCCCCTGTGGTGGAGTTGCAACTCGATGCTACCGCGTTGCGCTTTGATATAGGACAATGCTATCCCAATCCGGTCAGCGCCGCCGATGGAAGCGCGGTATTGTCCTTCACCTTGCCACGTGAGCAACGTGTTCGCGTCGAGGTGTACGACGCTCTCGGTCGCCTGCTCTCTGTGCCTGTCGCGGGTGTGTTCGGCGCCGGTGCGCATGTGGCCGAATTACAGACCGCTGCACTCACGCCCGGTGTGTATTACTATCGATTGATCGGCGGTGATGGTACCCTCTCGCGAAAGTTCACCGTGACACGCTGATAGTTTTCCTCCATGTCTTCATCAAGGAAGAGCCCTCGTCCGGTCATCGCATCGGTGCGCCAGTTTTGGGATAGCGCGTGGCTGATCTGGCCGGTTATCGCGTTGGGATGCATGCTGCGTTTGTTGTTTTATACACAGGCGCAAGAATCCCCGTTTTTCCTTGCGCACTTCTCCGACAGTCGCATTTATGCCGAGTTGGCGCAACGATTACTCAGTGAAGAGGGCCTGACACGCGCCTGGTTCATGGCTCCCCTCTATCCCTGGATCATAGCCACGCTGAGCTGGATGGGAGCTGTTCCGGAGTACGGTGTTCGCTTGTTGCAGATTGCTGTGGCTTGTTCCTCGATGTGGGTGTTGTGGAAGCTGGGGACGGCATTCTTCGGAACGCGCGTAGGGTTGCTCGCCGCGTTGCTGATGGCTGTATCGCCTCAACTCGTGTATTACGACAATGCATTTCTTGTCGAATCGATCAGCACCAGCTTGATCGTTTTCATGCTCTATGTGCTTCACCGCGCATTAGAGACACGGCGGAACGTACATTGGATTGTGTCCGGACTACTGATGGGTGTTGCGATTCTCGCGAGGCCCAACATGGTGGTGTTCGTGCCCCTGTTTGTCATTGCCTGCTTGTTTCGCAAGGACGAACGGCAGCGTGTACTGCGAGGCCCTGTGCCCTGGATGGTGGCCGGCTTCCTCGTTCTGACTCCGGCGTTTGTACACAATTACGGTGTCGAGCGGGTGTTTCTGCCTGTCACTTCCTCGTTCGGATTTAATTTGTACGCTGGCAATAATGAAGCTGCAACAGGCCTTTATACGCCCCCGCCGGGCGTGGATTTATACACCGATCCGAATGGTCATCGCCACGTGGAAAGTCAGACCGGCCAGGCGATGAATGACGCAGAGGTGTCATCATGGTGGAGGAACCGTGCGTTGCTGTGGGTGGCGGCGAATCCGGGCGACTTTGTCCTGCTGTATGCGCGGAAACTCCTGCTGTTTTTTCACCCAGACGAGATCGATCAGCTTGGAATAAGCATGGCATTTCATGAGCAGCAGTATGGAGCTGTGCCTGCTCTACCGCGTGCGAGCCTGGTGCTGATACTGATACTCGGTGGAGCCGGCATAGTGCTTGCGATGAGAAAGGGCAAGGGGGATTGGTTTCTGTTGCTGTTTCTGTTCTCCTACGTCGCGGTCACCTCGCTGTTCTTTGTGAACGGCCGTCTTCGCGTTCCCGTGCTCCCGTTGCTGTATCTGTACGCCGCCTACGCTGCTGTGGCCGCGGTTCAATTCGTGCGTCTCAAAGACACGGGAGGTTTGCTCCCTCTCGGAGGGGGAGCGTTGTTGGGCGTTCTGATCCTGCTGCTTCAACCGGCAATGGACGTGCGCTTTGAGCAGGAATATTTGCGTCTCGGGCAATTGGCCTTCGAGCAGCGGAATGTTGCTGAAGCGGAGACATACTTCCGTCGCTCGTTGGAGGAGCGCGAGACTGTGGACGGCCGCATCAATCTTGCGAACACCCTCGCAGCAACGCAGCGCTACGACGCCTCCGTGGTGGAATACAGACGCGCTCTGGCGATGGACTCCACGTCAGCTCTCGCCTGGTACAATTACGGCAACATGTGGATGCAGCGCGGCGATGCACCACGCGCACATGCCTCGTGGATACGGGCGGTGAAATTGAATCCCGATCTCGCGGCGGCGCACAGAAATCTCGGAATACTCCTGTTTCAGGCGGGCCGTCTTGAGGAGTCGGAACAGCATTACGAACGCTATATTCATCTCGAAGCGGACGCGGAACGACGTAGACAGGCGGAGGAGGATTTGCGTCGTCTTCGGACGTTACTTTCCGCTCCTTCGCGATAGGTGACAGGAAGCGGTTCGATCTCGACCTGTTTGTTGAGATGTGCGAGGAAGTCGCATCGAATGTTCTCCTCCGATGCATGTGGATGCGGATTCATGAATCCGTCGCCGAGGGTGTGCCAGCATTGAGAGATGGTAGTGCGATTGCGGCGGGGTGTTGAAATTTTCCGCAAATTAACGCGCAACTTCGCTTCGTTCTACCCGATAAGGATTGATGCAGATTCATGAATCCGTCGCCGAGGGTGTGCCAGCATTGAGAGATGGTAGTGCGATTGCGGCGGGGTGTTGAAATTTTCCGCAAATTAACGCGCAACTTCGCTTTGTTCTCCCCGATGCAGATTGATGCAGATTCATGAATCCGTCGCCGAGGGTGTGCCGGCATTGAGAGATGGTAGTGCGATTGCGGCGGGGTGTTGAAATATTCCGCAAATTTACGCGCAACTTCGCTTCGTTCTCCCCGATGCGGATTGATGCGGATTCATGAATCCGTCAGTGGTGTTGAAGTGTTCATCAGTCGCGCACAGCAGTTCTTCTGAGTCCTCCACCGACCCTATCCCGCGGATTCCGAACCCGCAATGCTCAGCTCTCCCGGGTTGGAAAAAAAACGGCACACCGAAAGGCGTGCCGAAGTCGTAACCCCGCCCCTCACATCCTATTGCTCGTCCTCGCTGCCGTCGTCAGCAAGTCCATCCTCGATGTCGTCGACCACATCGTCCTCGGTGATTTTCAACCGATGGGGAGGAAGGTTCAGCACCTCATCGGCGAAATGCTGAACGAGGTAGGAGACGATGTCCTTGACGGATACCAGACCCACTGGTTCGAACAAGTCGTTGACCAGCGGAATGTGCCGATATCCGCCGAGGTCCATGAAATTCAACGCGTAAGCGATGGTGTCATCCTCATTCAGCGCCTGCGGATTGATGGTCATAACCTCACTGACAGGCGTGACACGTAGATCGAAGGACGAACCGACGATTTTTTTCAGCACATCGCGCTCGGTGAATATACCGAGAAGCTTGCGATGGCTTGTGACCAGCACACAACCTATGCGTTTTGTCTGCATGAGATGAATGGCATCCTTCACCGGCATGGCGATGTCCACCGTGATGGCGGGCTTCATCACCGTACGCAGCGAGCGGCGGAGGTCGGTTACCTCCAACGCCAGTATGCCTTGTTCGTCCTTCGTTTCGTTATCCATCCCGAAGTCTTTCATCGTCGTCATGACACGTCCCTTCCGAACAGTGGGGAATTATTCCAAAGCGCCAATGGTACGTTCAACATCCTCCAAGATAGCATTTTTTTGTACGAGCTGCGCAACAGCCTGAAGGTCACCATGCAGGAAACGATCCTCCTCGAGGTGGGAGCTGACGGCGCGGATGGCGGCGTGTGCGGCACCGGTGCCGGCGCCGGGTGCAAGTGGAGCGTGGAAATCCAGCGCCTGCGCGGCGGTGAGGAATTCGATGGCGTTGACATGTTCCAGATTGCGCATGATCTGCCAGGCCTTGCGCGCGCCGATCGATCCCATACTGTTGTGATCCTCCTGATTCGCGGAGGTGGGGATGGAATCCACACTGGCGGGGTGCGCGAGTACCTTGTTCTCCGACACCAGCGCCGCCGCGGTGTACTGCGCGATCATCAAACCGGAGTGCAACCCGCCATGCCGGGAGAGAAAACGTGGCAAGCCGCTTAGCTTGCCATTCACCATGCGCTCAATGCGCCGCTCGGAAATATTGGCGAATTCCGCGAGCGCAATGCCGAGAAAATCCGCCGCAAGTGCTACCGGCTGACCGTGGAAATTCCCGCCCTCGATGAGTCGACCTTCCTCCGCGAAAATGAGAGGATTGTCTGTGGCACTGTTGATTTCTCGCAGGAGAACCTCCTCCACATACGCGATGGCGTCGCGTGACGCCCCATGCACCTGTGGCATGCAGCGAAGCGAATAACTGTCCTGCACCGCATCGTGGTCGTAGCGATGACTTTCGCGTATCGCGCTCTTGTCGAGAAGACGAAGGATGTTCCGAGCCACCGCCTGCTGTCCCGGATGGGGACGCACACCGTGCAGCAGCGGATCGCAGGCGTTGGTGGTGCCGAGCAACGCTTCGAGCGACATGCTTCCGGCGATATCCACCTGTCGCATCAGCGAACGCGCACGCGCTGTGGTGAAGGTGAGATACGCGGTCATCATCTGCGTGCCGTTGATGAGCGCGAGACCTTCCTTCGCGGCAAGCACCACGGGATGCAGTCCGGCGTGCCGCAACGCGTCACCGCTCGTCACCTGTCGTCCATCAGACGTCCAGCAATGGCCGAGGCCCATCATGCAGGTCACCAGATGCGCGAGCTGCACCAGATCGCCGCTCGATCCCACCGAGCCCTGTGAGGGCACCACCGGGATGATGTCCGCATTGAGCATGGCGAGCAGCGATTCCACTGTGGCGATGCGAATGCCTGAAAATCCCTTGGCCAGCGCATTGGCGCGCAATCCCATGAGTATGCGCGTGATCTCTACCGGAATGGGATCGCCGCAGCCCACGGCGTGGCTCAGTATGAGATTGCGCTGCAACTGCTCGAGCTGATCGGTGCCGATGGAGACGTTGCTGAATTCGCCGAAACCCGTGGTGATACCGTACATGACGCGCTCGTCGCGCACCCATTGCTCCACCAGATCGCGCGATGCCTGCATGCGGGGAAGAGCCTCGGGAGCGAGCGCCACCGTAACCTCGCGATGAGCGATGCGCATGATGTCGTCGAGCGTGAGTGAGGAGCCGTCGAGATAAAGCGTGCTGTTCATAATTGTCGTAGGAAGTGTCGGAAAAAATTGTCCATCAAGAAAGGTAGCAAGAGCCGACTCATGGATCAATGGGGGCGGATCGGGGCGACGCTGCATTCGGGGCGATGCTGCCTCGCGCGCTACTGCGAGCATGCAATGCCTGCACGTTGCCGGTACGGAAGGTGGGGATTGCGTTCTTGGAGTGGATATGGTATATTTGGAATGTTTGAAAAATATCAAATGCACGAAAGGTGGATATGGTGCCGGATTTGAGCGAGGTGCAGCGTGCTTTTGTGGAGGAGATGGGCAATCTCTACGCCGGATATGGTTGGAAGCGCCTGGACGGACTGATCCTGGGTTTGCTGCTGGCCACCGATAGCACGCTCTCGCTTGATGACATCACCGAAGCCCTGGCGCGCAGTAAAGGACCGGTATCGGAAGCTGTACGGCAGCTCGCCGCTGCGGGAATGATCCGCAAAGTGCAAGGCAGCGAGCATCGTCGTGATTACTACGCAATCGATCCGGAAGTCTTTCACCACAATCACCTGCGCAACATGCAGACGGTGCGGCGCAACAGAGCCATCGCCGAGCGCTTTCTGGGTGCGGTGCGCGATCGCGCCGAGCAAGGGCACGAGGGCATGCGCTTCCATCTGCAACGCATGCACGCCTTCTACACGTTGATGGAAAGCTTTTACAATGATTTCTCGGTGCTGTGGCGGCAGCAGCAGCCGCAGCGCGAGGAACGCGGTGGATAAACACGAGAAGGAGAATGGAATGCGGAACCGTGCATGCATCAGCGGTACCGGATTGTACGTGCCGGGCGAACCCATACCGAACGCGGTGTTCAACGAACGGTACGGGCTGGATGTGGATTCCTTCCTGCGTGAGCAACGCAACATTCATCAACGCTACTACATGGCGCCGGAGCAGGCGACCTCGGATCTCATTCTGCCCGCCGCAGAGCAAGCGCTGCGCGCCGCAGGTGTGGAAGCGATGGATCTCTCCCTCATCATTGTTGCGACGGACACACCGGACTACCTCTCGCCTTCCACCGCTGCGGTGGTACAGCATCGTTTGGGAGCGCGCAACGCGGGAGTGTTCGATCTGAACACCGCCTGCGCTGGCTTCGTCACGGCACTGGATGTCGCCTCGAAGTTCATCGCCACCGATGAACGCTACAGGCATGTGCTTGTGGTGGGCGCCTATGGAATGAGCAAGTTTCTGGATTTCGAGGACTACAAAATCGCCACGCTCTTCGCCGATGGCGCTGGAGCGGTGCTGCTGTCGGCGAGCGAGGGCGCGTGCGGTGTTCTGGCTTCGGAGTTGTGGGCCGATGGCCAGTGGCACGACGCGATGGGCATTTACGGTGGAGGTACCAGGATCCCGGCCACACACGCGTCGGTGGATGCAAAGGATACCTTGCTCCGATTCGCCAGGAAAATCCCGCCCGAAACCAACCCCGACAACTGGCCCCGCCTCGTTCGGTCGGTACTCGCGCGCTGCGATTATTCGCCGTACGACGTCCAGCGCTACTTTTTTACACAAATCAACATCAACAGCATCATGCAGACCATGGATCTGCTCGATGCGCCACGTGAGCGCGCTCATCTCGTCATGGATCGCTACGCATATACCGGAAGCGCCTGCATTCCCATGGCGCTCGCGGATGCAGACGCGCAGGGGTTGTTGCATGATGGCGATGTGCTCATGCTCGTCGGTTCCGGTGGCGGCATCAGCATGGCTGCCCTTGCACTGCGCTGGGGGATGGGATGAGCGATAGCGCGTATTCGTGGATTGCCTTCGGACTGTACGCCGTTGTGATCACAGGAGTAGCGGTGTGGAGCCGTGCGCGGACACGATCCATCGAAGCGTTCTCCGTTGGGTCGCGAACCGTGAGTCCGTGGCTCGTGGGTCTTTCGCTGGCCGCGAATCTGACAAGCGCGGCGACCTTCGTCATCAATCCCGGCCTCATCTACCTCTACGGCTGGGCGGGAGTTCTCGGCTACGCCATCGCCTCGCCGCTGGGTATCTTCATTGGTCTGGTGGTGTTCAGCAGAAAGTTTCGTCGCATCGGCGACAAGACGCATGTAATCACCGTGCCGCAATGGATCGGTGATCGCTTCGGCGACCGTCGCCTCACCCTGGGCTTCGGCGTGCTGAGTATGCTGCAGGTGACGTTCCTCGTACTCATCGTGGTGGGTTTGTCGGTGGTGTTGCGGAGCACGCTCGGGATCACCACGGTGCAGGCCTTGATGCTGGTCATCGCCTTTAGTTTTCTCTCGATGTTGCTCGGCGGTGCCGGTGCGCACGTGATAAACAATACTATCCAGGCGGCGATCATGATCACCGTGGCGCTGCTCTTTCTTTCATCCGGTCTGCGCTTCTTTGACGGAGGCATCGCCGGGTTTGTGGAGCGCCTGCAGGCCGTGGGTCCGCATTACGCCGCGGCGACCAATCCCGACAGCATGCTGTTCCGCGACTATTTCGAAGTCGTGTTTGCCAATTTCATCATCGGTCTCGCCATCATTCTGCAGCCGCATGTCATTTCGAAGGCCTTGTACCTGCGCACTGAAAGTGACATGCGCCGCTACCTCGGGATGGCAATCGCCGTGGCGATGCTGTTCTTCGCCGTGCTGACCACCGGTCTGTTCGCGCGACTCGCGTTGAGCGGCGAGGTGCTCAAGCCCGATGTGGTGATGGCCACGTATATGGTGGAGCAATTTTCACCTCTTATGCGGGCCATCATCAGCATGGGAATTCTTGCGGCTGGATTCTCCACGATGGAAGGGATTCTGGTGGCGCTGTCCTCGATTTTCTCCAATGATATTCTCACTACAGTACTGCCAAAGCGCTTTACCACCACCGAGTCGTGGAAGAAGAACTCCCTCCGTTATGCGAGACTGTTCCTCGTAGTTCTCGCGCCCGTTACGTTTTTCCTCTCCTACGACCAAATTCTGCATCCATCGTTGTCAGTTGCGATATTCGCTCAGAACGGCGTGTATGCCGTGTTCGCGGCCTCATTTGCGCCGGTATTGGTGGGTGTGTTTGGTTTGCGCGTTGCCCGTCCCTTTGTCGTGGCCGCAGCTGTCGTCGCGCTGTTGACGCACTTCGGCATGTATTACTTCGAACTCAGCATGTACCACAACAATCCCGGCGTCACCGCCGCGTGCGCCTTGCTTGCCAGCATGGCCGTGCTCCTCGCGGGACGGCTTTTCGCGGGACGCGAGAAGGAGGGCGTCACGACATGATACGCACGCGGTGGTTCGATCAATGGGCCCGCTATGCACCATCGGCGATAGCGTTGGAGGATCATGCCGGAGCGCGGCGCTTCAGCTACGCGCAATCGAACAGCATCATCCATCGTCTTGCCCATGTGCTTCGTGATGAACTGTCCTTGCGGCGGGGAGACCGCATTGCCATGCTGGCCACAAACAGTGTGGAGTATGTGTTCCTCTTTTTCGCGGCGCAATGCATCGAGGCGATACTGGTGCCGATGAATTACCGCTTGACCGCGCGCGAACTGCGCCATGTGCTGCGCGACAGCGAGCCGGCATTGCTCGTCGTGCAACAGCGCTTCGACACCATCGCGCGCGAAGCCCTCCCGGCCGAGTGCTCCGCGGCGATGATCAGTCTTGATGGTGAGGATGGCTTGAAGGCGCGTATGCACGACAATGCGCGACGGGATGATGCCATTGGTGAGGACGTGGATTTTGACACACCGTGCATGGTGCTCTACACTTCGGGCACCACTGGCGCACCCAAGGGAGCTATCATCACGCATGGCATGCTGTTTTGGAACTCCATCAACACGAGCATGCGTCTCAATCTCGTGCAGAGCGATGTGACGCTGACCTTCGCACCATTCTTCCACACTGGTGGATGGAATGTGCTCACCACGCCCTTTCTGCATCGTGGGGGCTCGCTCATCCTGCTCGATCGCTTTGACCCGGCGGAAGTGCTGCGCCTCTGCGACGAACGTGGAGTGAGCATTCTTTTTGGTGTCCCCACAATGATGGATATGATGGCAAGGGAAGCATTGTTCGAGGAGGTTTCCCTCGCCTCCGTGCGCTATGCGATTGTCGGTGGAGAACCCATGCCTGTGGAGCTGATTCGCGTCTGGCAGAACAAGGGCGTACCGATTCGACAGGGCTATGGTTTGACGGAATTCGGTCCCAACGTGTTTTCGCTGAACGAGGAGGATGCCATCCGGAAAATCGGTTCCATCGGCTTCCCGAATTTCTACATCGACGCCCGCATCGTGGATGATGCCGGTGCGGAGCTTGGCGCCGACGCGGTGGGCGAACTCGTGCTGCGTGGTCCGGTGTGCACGCCGGGTTATTGGCGCAACGAGGAAGCCACTCGCATGGCTATTCGCGATGGATGGTTTCATACCGGCGATCTCGTCCGCCGCGACAGCGAGGGCTACTATTACGTAGTGGACAGGAAAAAGGATATGTACATCAGCGGCGCAGAGAATGTGTATCCCGCCGAGGTGGAGCATTTCCTGCGCACGCTTCCGGGTGTGAAGTCTGTGGCCGTGATTGGTGTGCCCGACGCCACCTGGGGCGAAGTGGGAAAGGCCTATATCGTTCGCGAGGTGGATGCGACACTCACAGCGGACGATGTGCTGCGTGGCTGCGCAGGAAATTTGGCAAAATTTAAAATTCCCAAGTATGTGGAATTTCTGGACGCACTCCCCGTCAGCGACAGTGGAAAAATACTCAAGAAACAACTGCGGGTTTGGCACGATGAACGGACTCACGATTCATGACATCACGCCGGGGCAGTCGGCGTCGTTTACAAAAACTGTCAGCGAGTACGACGTGTACGCGTTCGCGGGCATCACCGGCGATTTCAACCCCGTGCACATCAACGCGCCATACGCCGAGGGCACCATGTTCGAAGGGCGCATTGCGCATGGCATTCTCTGCGCCGGCTTTATTTCCACTGTCCTCGGTACGCATGTACCCGGGCCTGGAGCGATATATATTTCGCAATCCCTGGCCTTCAAGAAACCCGTCCGCATCGGCGACACCATCACCGCCGTGGTGGAGGTGGCCGAGATTATCGTCGAACGCAACCGCGTGCGTTTCAACACACGGTGCGTGAATCAACACAATGACATCGTGGCCGAAGGCGAGTCCCTGCTGATGCCGCGACGCGCCTGACGGGGTTGTCTCCCCGCGTGGCAGCATGTAGATTTGAACATCTGTTTGTCCACACCCATACAAGGAGTTGTATCATGAAGCTTCGCTTGCTCTCCTTCCTGCTTCTTCCGGCGCTGCTGTTCGTCGCCTGTTCCGATGACGACGACAACACTCCGGTCACCCCGAGCACCAATGTGAATGTCAGTACCTTCACTCCCATTTCGGGACCCATCGGCACGGTGGTCACGATCAAGGGTTCGAATTTCGGTACCAGTGCGGCAGAATTGACCCTCACCTTCGGCGCGTATCCGGCCACGCCCATGTCTGTGACGGACACCGAAATCAAGGTGAAAGTCCCCGCAGATCTTCCCAATGGACCGACAACCGTGAAACTCAAGCGCGGCACCGGCAAGGAAGTATCCTTCCAGTTCACTGTCGAAGATCCCATCGTCGGTATTTGGACGTCCGAAGGCGTGGCGAACGTGGCGCCGCTGCTCTACGGCCCCCCGTTCAACGTGCGCAAGATTGTCGCCACATTCAAGGCCGATGGCAGCTATATCGTGGTGCAGACCGACAGCAACAACACATCGCTGACGTTGACCGGCACTTATCTCACCGCAACCGGAGGTGCCCCCGCTCCGAACAACAAGATTCGCACCATCACCGTCACGCAGGGTACCCCGACTCCGCTGACAGCCGAGGGCATTTACGAGGTGACCGTGGGTACGAACAGCATTACCATGCAGTATGAGATCGCGCAGACCCAGCCGCCTCTCACCGGCGTCACCAAGCCGACACCGGCTGGAGGATTCGGTAGCACATCGGGTGGTGTGCTCGGCACGATCAATGTGCAGAAGTACGTCAAGAACTGATCATCGAAGCGAGTATCCCGGAGCCGGCCCAAGCACTGCGTGGCTCCGGGATTTTTTTCCTGCTCCTTCCATCCTGTACGAAGCACGAGGTGAACAATGCGACGAGTGCTCCTGCTGCTCGTGATGCTGGCAGCGCCGGCGTGGGCGCAACTTCCCAATTATCCGGTGGATGATGATCGATCCGACGCCGTGCCCGACAAGCCGGCGGCCGAGTTGCAGTTCATCGGTTATCTTTTCAATCGTTTCACCACCTCGAACATCGCTCCCACCAATGAATTGCTGCGGGGGCAAATCATCGGACGCCTGTTCGGTGCGAACACCACCACCACCCTGCCGCGCAGCAGCGTGTATGGTGAATCGCGTTTTGTGCCGTTGTTCGTGTACCGTCCGTCGATACTGGACGGCGCCGCAGTGTTCCGTGGCCTGTTCAAGGTGGACTTCACCTGGGGCGATGCCTCGTACGGCGTGGGCAACAATACCGGTGGCGCCATCAGCGGAGCTACGGTGAATATCCAAACCCTGATGGCGAATCTCGAGATCAAGCCCTCGAAGGATTGGAACATCGTCGTCGGTCTGCAGCGCATTTTCGACAATCCGCGCGACCCCAACACCAACACGCTGTGGACCAACCAGACCAGTGGCAACCGCCTGATGTTCTGGGGCACACAGGGTGTGGGCGTGTCTTCCTATCTCCGACCGTCGCCGCGCACGGATGTACGACTCGCGTATTTCCAACTGTACGAAAACCAGATACAGATGGATGACGACGTGGTGCTGTGGATGGTGGACGCCGAGACCAAGCTCCACCCCCGGCTCGAGTTGGGCGGCAACGTCTGGTATGTCCGTGATCGCGGAGCGGGCCAGGGAGGTGTGTCGGTGCTCGGGCAGGGCTTCAATTCCTCGCTCGCAAGCTACAATGGCGCTGCGCGCCTGCAACTCGACAATCCGCGCTACACCGCTGATGTGGGCTGGCTGGGAGTGAACGCCTCGTGGAATCGCGATTTTGCCTACGGTGGCCGCTGGTGGGCGCATGCACTCGCCATGGCAAATTTCGGCAGCATCGATACCTTGGGACCCGGCGACAGCGCGGGGAAGCGCGTGGATCTCTTTGGCATCACCGGGCAGGCCTCGCTGTACTACAAGTATGGACAGACGCTCAATGATCGCGTGGGTATCGAAGCCATGTACACCACGGGCGATGCCGACGGTGCGGCCGACGGGACGTACTCCGGAGTGGTGACGGGCAATATCTGGGGTTCGCCGGTGGGGATATACTCCTCGCATCGCGCGTTTCTCCTCTTTCCGGATGCGCAAGTCATCAATCGCTACTACTCGGCGGTGCACGACATCTCCAATCTCGGTTATGGCACCACCGCTCTGTTTCTGAACTATTACAACGATCTCGTTCCGAATGTACTGAGCGTGAAACTCGGCGCGGCCGCGGCGATGGCCAATGAAGAACCGCAATTCGGAGGGAATTTCATCGGTTACGAAGGAAATGCCGAGTTGAAGTACAACTTCCGTGTGTTTCTCAACTTCGGCTTGCACGCGGCCTACATGGTGCCCGGAGATTTCTACGACAGTCCATTCGTCCGTAATACCGAGCGCAAGCCCGACGCACCCTGGGTGCTGTTCGCCAGCGCATCGTGGCTGATGTTCTGATGGAGGCCGGAATGTATACACATCGACACACACAGCACGTCCGTTACTTCCTCCTCGCCCTCGCCGCGTTCGCATCCACTCTGCTCACGGCCTGCGGCGGCAGCGGATTTTACCACAACGATGCAGCCATGGAATTTCAGGATTTCGACTACGGCGTTCCCACCACGAGCACGGAAATCAACGGCACCCTGCTGTCGTGGTATGACAGTGGGGGAAAAGGTACGCCACTGCTGCTTGTGCATGGATTGGCGAGCAATGCAGGATTCTGGCGATCCAATATCGGACCGCTGCGTGATGCGGGATTCCGTGTGATCGCCGTGGATTTGCCGGGCTATGGAAAATCCGGTAAACCCTGGTCCGCGCCGTACAGCATGGAGTGGTTCGCCGAAACGCTCGAACGCCTTCTCGACCATCTCGCGCTGAAGAAGGCGGTATTCGTGGGTCACTCGATGGGCGCACAGATTTCCCTCACCGCCGCCCTGCGGTCAAGCGACCGCGTTGCGGCGCTGGTATTGCTTTCGCCCGCCGGTATCGAGTCGTTCAAACGTGGCGAGGGGGATTGGCTCAAGAATTCCGTCACACCCGAATTCGTCATCAGCACTCCGCAGGATCGCGTTCGCGCGAATCTCGTGAGCAATTTTTACTCCTGGCGCGATGAATTCGAGTGGATGGTGGAGGAGCGCATGCGCATGAGCAAGGCGCACGATTTCGACCGTTTTGCTTACGCAGTATCGCGAAGCGTGGCGGCGATGGTGGACGGCCCCGTGTGGCAACGCTTGGGCGACATCACGGTCCCGACCTTGATCGTGTACGGCGAAAACGACAATCTTATCCCCAATCCCTATCTGCACGGCGGACGCACCGCCTCGGTCATGGAATGGGGCGCGTCGCGCATTCCGTCCGCACGACTGATCGAAATTCCCTGCGCAGGGCACATGGTTCAACTCGAAGCGGCGAGCGCGGTGAATAACGCAATCATCGATTTCGTGAAAAAGGATTGATCCGCGGTTTCACGAGCAGCGTTGCTCCCCATGTCATCACAATCACAGCCGCCGTGCACAACACGGCGGCTTGTGCTATCACCACGGTCAGCGAGAGTTCACTTTGGAACAGACCGAGCGGCGTGAACCACATCCAATTCCACAGCGCTGGAAGCGGCTTGAATGTGAGTGCGTAATACAGCAGGTCGCAGCAGCCACCCCACCATAGCAGCAATGCCGCGATCGCGGCGCGACGTCCGGCCGCCAGAGCGACGAAGCCCGTGAGCACGATCTGAAACGTCACCTGCACAATGCGGTAGGAGTGGACGGCGGCTTCATAGGCGGGACGGAGTTCCGGCAATCTCTGCATGGTGTCTTGCCCCGTCGAGTCGGTCATCGCGAGAAAATCGTAGCCAAATACATCGTAGAGAGTGAACGCGGCTATCCACAGCAGCACGCCGCTCCAGCGCGTGACGGCCACATGCCAGCGACCGAGCATGAGCACCAGCGCGGTCACGCCAGCCAGCAGCACCAGCCAGGTGGCGGTGCGATGAAACAGAAGATCGATAAGAAGATCCGTCGACAGCAATGGAGTGCCTTCGCTGTCAACCAGTGCTGTTCGCTTTGAACAGCCAGAATTTGAATACACGCGTCATGACGGGCATCACCAGCCAGGTCATGACGAGCACCATGACGCCAGCCATGATCACCGTACGCAGCCATGGTGGTAGTGCGTCGAGCCGAGGAAGCAGCAAGGGCTGCACCACCATCACCACGGGAGCCAGTGCGAGCCAGGTGACCAGCGCCATCTTGTAGCGGGGCGGCGGGTGCCCCTCCTGATGATCTGGTACGGTAAACCAGTACTCCAAGCCGGTGAGATGGTGTATCTGCGTCTCGCCACTGATCAGCGGCTGCACGCGCTCCACCCAGCGATGACGCACTTCGGAGGTTTCCCAATCCTGCAGATGTTGATAGGTATCGAAGCGAAAGATGATGATGTACTCGGGGCGCGCTTTCGAGGCGGGCCGCATGATATTCGTGCCGAGATTGCCGGGAAAGCGCGCGGCATCACCCACGACGCCTTTAAGCCACTCCTCGAATTCCCGCTCCTTTCCATGCCTGACCGTGCGTCGTATCACTCCCGTGACTGGTCCCTCGGCGGGAGAAATAGGTCCGGAAAATTCCGAAGTGTTGTTGTCGAGATGGATCTGAGGCGCGGTCATGAAGGGTTCGGGATGGTGGAAAAATGAAATATATCACTTTCCGGCGAAGGGTGGGAGGCAAGGGGGCGATTCCGTTCTGACACGATTCCGTTCGATTCGCGTCTCCGCTTCACTCGTCAACACAGGGGGGAAACCACAGATTGCACAGATTTCACACAGATTATCACAGATGGATCGTGGAAGTCTGCGAGGATTCGAGCACTTGGATACAGGGTTGATTAACGCTTGCAGCTGGTGAATTTGCAGAGCAAATAACGAGGAGAGAAAGAGGAAAAGTAAAGCGTGCCAAGTGAACGGCCCGGACTGCTGAGCGTGCAAGTGCGCATGGCTCGCGTCCCCGCTTTACTCTTTACTCTTCACTCTTCACTTCTCACAATCGCATTGAATGTCGCGGACTGTACCGCCCTGCCCACGCGGGCCACGTTCGATCAGCGCACCGCAATCACACTGCGATACAGCACGCCATTCTCATGCGCGAGACGAATGCTGTACATCCCCGGCGGTACGCGTTGGCCGCGGGTATCGAGGCCGTTCCAGCGCAGGGTTGTACTCGTACCTCGCGCGAGTTGCCAGGTGGCGAGTGTACGTCCCAGTGCATCGGTGATGGTACACGTGGCATGTGCTTCTCCGGTGGTCACTGGAATGGACAACGTGAGTGTGTTGGCGTCGAAAGGGTGGGGGTAGGGTACACCCAGTGACACGGGCATGGGCTCGGCGGTACTCCACACCGGGGTGGGTCCCGGTACGACCTCCAGTGTAAGCGATGCCGCCGCTGTTGTGGAAAAAATGAAGCTGTTCGTCGCAACTACTGTATCGCCGGGACTGTACATCGTCCCGCCATTGTTCAGATTGCGGTCGAAGCGCGGCCAGTCCGAAGAAGACAACACAAGGCGTATGCGATGTCCGGGCTGAATGCTGTGTGCCACAACGGGCAGCGTGATGAAGGATGTGTAGGCAGTACCGGGCTGCATGAACCGTTCCCGGTCGGTGCCATCGCGAAAACGCATGCGGCGGATGCCGTCGGAGAGAATGATGCTCCGGCCGTCCGGATACACGTCGCACAAGCGCACCGACACGTCCGTGTCCGTGCGATCCGAGCGTATTGTGAAATCCACGCGCGGCATGCCGACGATGCTCAATGCTTCATCGAGGGCGTCGCTGGTGAAGAGCAGGGCATCGGGACGCGACTCCACAGTGCCGGCAATATTCAGCGGTCCGGGCAGCGCGTCGGGGTCGAAGGGATTGAAGCGCGCCCCACCGTACGATGGCGATGGATAACGGGGATCGTAGGCAAGAATGCGCACGCCCTCATCTCTGCTGCGGGGCTCGCCGAGCCGTCCATTGCTGTGCATGTGCAACGTGAACGGCGTGGTGGCGATACTTTCCCATGACGCGGCGCTTTTCCAGATGTTGGAACCCATTTCATAGTAGCGTACCGCTGGCTGCAGTGGCCAGCCGTTTTTCGCCCCGAGCAAATGATAGGCGAGGAATTGCAACACCGCGTCGCGGTATACCATTGCGGCATTGGGGAAACGCAAATCGCCCTGCTCGGCCTGATCCACCTCACCGTGCGACCATGGCCCGATGATGATCTTGTGCTGGTCCCGCACCTTCGCATCGCTGCGCTCACGCAAATCGCGAAATGCGCGCACAATGTCGCTGGGATAGTGGTCGTACCATCCCGTGCACATCAACAGGGGAACGGCGATGTCTTCCGGAAAATCGGTCTGATTGCGCACGACATCCCACAACGCGTTCTCCACGGGACGCGAAGTGATCGCGTCGACGGTGAGAAAGCCCAGTCGCTCGAGTGTGGAGACGTGTTCGAGACGCAATACGCCGTGGAAATAGTAATCGGAGTATTCATTCCGATAATCGATAATGGTGGGAGAGGCGCAGACAAGATGCGGTGGATGATGTCGTGCGGTGAGAAATTGTATGTTACCCAACGCCGATCCGCCGATGGTCGCCACCTTGCCGTTGCACCACGGCTGCGCGGCGATCCATTCCACAATGTCATAACCGTCGAGTCCGCGGTCGTACCCGGACACGGCAGCACTGGTGGAGCCATAGAACCCCCGCCAGTCCACGAACACATAGTGATACCATGTTGTATCGAGAGGGAAAACGGACACGGGCCTCCCCAACGAGAGACGGTACGCCGTACGATTGTACGGGGTCTGCACAAGTACCACCGGCTTGGCGGCGATACCGCCGTTGTGGTAGATATCCGCCGCGAGCACCTTCCCATCCCGTACGGGTATCGTCGTGTCCACAAAAGGTAACTGGGCGGACAGGGGAATGACAGGTACCGTCAGCAGCAACCACAGGGTGCAGAGTCCAAGACGCGTGCGCATGCGTACTCCAACAATGTGCGAGAAAAGAACCATGCATGGTCCGACAGGCCACGGGGCACAAAGGTTTGATGCGCTTCGCTGGCAGTCGCCGTGTCGGCGGTTCAGCGAACGGAGAGAACGCCCCCGCCGCGCAGCATAGGATACCAGCGATATCCGGGACCGAAGGAACGCACATCCATGCCCAGACTCAATGGCAGTGCGGCGGGCATTCTGTCGGGTGATGCGAGAATATACGGAATCACCAGATACCGTCCCGCCGTCAGTGTGTGTTTCGGGATCAGGAGAATCTGCGTGCGCGAATAGTTCATGCCGCCGAGCTGAATATTGTCCGACAATTCAATGCCCGTCACCGTGCTCGGCGTGATGCGAATCTCTCCGCTGCTTTCGTTCACCAACAGCATCGGTCCTTCGACGTTTCCCAGGCGCCGGGGAAAATAGACACGATCGGAGGTGTAGCCGCTGTTGAGCACCGTGCTCACCATGATGGTGCGCGCCGAATCCGCATCGATGGACGCGGGACTGAGTTGCACGTCCATGCTGAAACGCTCACGCAGCACCATCGGCGTGCGCAGACGTCCCTGCTCGTCGAGCTTCTCGGACGGAAGCACGAGCGATCCCTTGTGCACCGCCACGCGTATTGAATCGATGGTGAAATTTCCCAGAAAGGCGTACAGCGCGAATACTCCGCTGATCTCACCCGCGCCCGATTGCATGGTCTCGGTGGGTATGCGCAGCGTGAACGCTCCCTGCGCATCCGTGAGCACACTGATATTGAAGCCCTCGAGAACGATGCGGACGCCGCCGTGATCGACACGACCCTGCAATTGCACCACTCCACTGATACTCCGGCCCGCTGCCGTGATGGTGCTACTGTCCTCGAAAGGATTGTCCGTACAGGCCAGCGCCAAGATCGCCACGAGGACGAGCAACGCCGTCATATCATTACGGCTGTGCAGGCGATCCCCAGGTTGCTGTGTATCAAATGCTGGCGGCGATGGCAACATAGTATCTCCTGTCGCGTAGTGACAGTCCTGACAACTCCACCGCGCTGTCTCCGAGCACATTGCGCATTCCCCCATGCAGTGTCAGCGTGCCCGCACCCACGCGCAGCGTGCTCGACGCACTGATGTCGATGTTGCGGAACGACGGAAGTTGAACCTCCGCGATGCCGCCGTCGACATTGCGCAGAACGCCGGTCTGTGCGCTTTCGCGAAACGCGAACAGCCGCAGCATGTGCCCGGCGTGTCGAAGCGTGAGTGAGAACGTGAGTTTGTTTTCGGACTTGAAGGGGAATGCCGCCGCATCCGGAATGTCGTATAGCGCGCCGCCGAATTCGGCGGTCACACGGCGGTCCAGCGCGTGCAGCACGGCGCGCGCTTCCAGGCCATGAATGCGGGCATCGTCCACATTGTCATACAGCAATACCGGCACATGCGGTGCGGCAATACCCCGCAGCTTGTCGGTGTAATTCCGCTGGAACAGATCGAGACCGATTTCCCAGCCGCGCAGCGCGCCGTGTTCGAACTCGCGCAGCAGGGTGGCGGAAATTTCGACATTGTTGCTTCGCTCCATATCCAGCGACCAGGGCCGCGCCGAAGCGCTTCCAACGTCGTCCGCACTGTTCCAGAGTTGATACAGCGAGGGTACGCGCGCGCCCACGCCGAAACTGAGGCCCACATCCAATATCATGTCGCGCTGGCTGCCGTTGATTCCCACGGACAGCTTTCCCACCGTGCTTTTCCATTCTCGCGTGCCCGCAGCGTCGGCATCGTCGCGAATCCACTCGTGTCTTCCTGCCACATCCACGGTGAAGCCGCGGAGCAACCCTTCGCCATGCTCGTCTTTCAGTGTTGCGAGTATGACAAGGGCCTGGCGGAGTCGTTCAGGACTTCCGGTCTCGCCGAACACGGCTCCCGATTCGGATATGTAGGAGGGAATGTCCACCGCACTTGCGGAGAGTTGCCAGGACGCGAGCAGGGAAAAGGGAGCAACGTCCCACGATTTGTCGAGCCGCGATTGTACGCCGTCCTCCCGCACCTCACGCGTCGTCCTCCGTTGTTCACGAGGCACGGTGTGCATGCGCAAGGCCCGCGTTGCCGCAAGCAGCCCCGTCCATCCCGTGGTCGGTCCCACAGCGCCGGTATAGCGCAGCGCGGCCAGCAACAGCCGGTCGCGCAGGAATTCATCGTCACGCTGATTGTCGTACTCCTGATCGCTGTAACGGAATTGCGCGGTGACCGTGCCTGCGTCGCCATCGGCAGCCGGGACGCGGAAGCGCAGCCGGGCTTGATGCTGCACAAGGCTCGTGCCCAGCAGGGCGTCCGGAGCATCGGCGAACGCACGGGCGGTGCCACCATTCCGCACGCTGTATGAGGCATTCCACCGTCCCAGGCGGTGATGCAATTGCGCACCCCACAGACCCGCATCGTAGGAGCCAATCTGCTGCCAGACCCGTACGTGGAAGGGCTGTTCGTCGCGCGGTACGATATTCACCACACCGGAAAATGCCTCTTGTCCCACCAGCACCGAGTTCGCGCTGCGAATGATATCCAGCCGCTCGACGCCCTCCAACTCGATGCCACCCAGATCCACCCCACGGGCGTAGCCATCGCTGAGCAGCACGCCGTCGTGCAAGATCACCACATCGTCGCTGTTCCCACCGCGCATCGAGAGTTCCTTGCGTCCGCTCACGTCCTCTTCCACGCGCATGCTCACATGCGTACGCAGAAATTCGCCAGCGTCGACGGGTGCGTAGGATTCGATGCGTTGCGCGTCGATGGATTCCGTGGCGAAGCGCAATTCGCGCACAGCGCGCTCAGGAGGCCGCTGGCCGGAGATTTCCGTACTCTGCAGTCCGATAATCCGTGGACGCAGCAGGACGGGTCGTGAAGGGGTGATGCGCTCGCAAGGGATGGAGAGGGTATCGTAGCCGAGATGGCGAAAGGTAATCATCTGACCCGCTCCCCGCGCGCCGAGGCGCAGGAGAAAGTTGCCCGCGGCGTCGGTGACCGTTCCCATGCTATCGATGCCGGAAAAGACATGTACATCGGCGATGGCGGCGCGGCTGTGCTCGTCCAACACCACACCCGCGACCCGGGCGCATTGGCCAGCGGCCTCGGTCGGCGGCAGCGCCAGCAGGAGCAGCAATGCCAGCGGAAGCAGACCTGTCCACGCGACGGCGGCCGGGGCTGCGCTTTTTCGTCCTGTCGAAAACTGTGTATCTTGATGAGTCAACGCTTCTCTCGCGCATGTGCGCTCGGGCGCACAACATTGGAAATTCTGGGCATATTCCCTAGACACTCTACAAGGGATTTGGTTTCGTCATGGATGCTGCATCGAATCTGTATTTCGTCTATCCGTTCCTGATATTTCTCGCGCGCGTGGTGGACGTGAGTCTGGAAACCGTGCGCATCATTCTCATTGCCAGGGGAATGAAAATTCTCGCCTCCATTCTGGGATTCTTCGAGATACTCGTGTGGCTGATCGTGCTGGGCGAAATCATGAGCAGTCTGAACGATCCCGTCAACTACATCGCCTATGCCGGGGGTTTCGCTGTGGGAAACTACGTCGGAATCTGGATAGAGAACAAGCTGGCGATGGGATTGTCGATCATCCGCATCATCACGCAAAGCGACATGATGGGTATAGTGATCGCGATACAGTCCATGGGGTATGGCGTCACCTACGTCGAAGCGCATGGCGAAAACGGGCCTGGCGTCATTATATTCGCCGTGGTGCGCCGCAAGGATTTGCCGCAGGTAACCGACGTGGTGAAAAGCATCGACCCGACTTCGTTCTACACCATCGAGGATGTGCGCTTTGCAAGCGAGGCCACATTTCCCACACAGCGACTCCGCATGCGAAGGCAGCATACCAGAGGATAAACAGAATTTCCGGCAACATCAGGGAGGCTTCGCACTGCGATGCATTCCATAGGTCGCCGCCCCGCTGCAGTGTGGCGATGCTGCTGTACGAGGTTCGCGTCGTCCGTGCATTCGCGGACTATGCAACGCGGTATACATGCAACGCGTCGAACAGTGGCCCTTCAACGGATTGCATAGGGAGATGTCTGAATATCCGAAGCGGCAATCGCCACAATCGAGCGATGATTCACTCGCGAAAAACGCGGTCAATGCGCCCGGCGGGCCTGTTTTGCGAATAACGGAGAACCGACTCTTATAGGGAACGCTCTGGGTAGTTGCCAGCCTGCCGTCGATGGCGCGGAGCGACTGCGCAGTGCATTGCGGAGGTGAGCGGCACGTGGCGTGCCCGATGTCGGCAGTGCCGCGCCGCGGAGGGAGGACGGAGAACACCATCAAAACCCGCAAAATCAATGGCTTTCGCGCGCGGCCGCCACCGTCGCGCCGACGCGGCGGGAGGGATCGTACCATGGCACGCTTCTTGAAAGGGAGAGTGGAGAGTCTATCGACATTCTCCGAACCATTCAAGGATCGTCCATGAACCTCAGATACGTCTTTACCATGTTGCCCGTCCTGATTCTCCTGTTCCATGTGGGGGCGGCGGGGCAGACGACCACCATTGATTTTCAGGCGAGCGGATTATCGAACGGTACGCTGGGCAGTTTTGCGAATCCCACCTCGCGAGGGACTGCACTGAAAAATGCGTATTCGATTATTTCCGATTTCGGTGGTCAGGCGCACACGCAATCGTATTACAGTTATGGCTGGCAATCGATCTCGTTTCCGGCCAATGGTGGCCTCGAATTGGGCAGCGGGACCTATTCCTACAATAACACACGTTCGCTGATGTTTGAGCATCCACGCGACTACATCGAATTCGGCCCATTCCCCACCGGCATCCCTGCTTATCAGGTCCTTTTCACGCTGAACGCATACAACAATTCGTATGCAAAGGGACGACTACGGGTAACGGTCTTGAACAGCATGAAGCAGGGTGTGGGCAGTGATTCGAGTGGCGCATTTTTCGAGGTGAGTTCCAGCCAGTTCAGCACCAGCAATTCCCAGGAACTCTGCATATTCCCCAACGCTATTCCCGCCGGGGGGTACATTCGCATGCGACGTAGCTCCCTTTATGGAGTCTCGACAAGTTCTTGGCCCAACGGAAATTTCTATCTGGATGAAATCTCCTTCACTCCCAACCCTGTGCCTGTGGAGTTGGTCGCGTTCCGTGCGCTGCTGAAAAGCGGCACGGTGGATCTGTACTGGCGCACGGCCACGGAGCTGAACAACTATGGCTTCGAAGTGCAGCGCAGTGCCGACAAGCGTGCGTGGGATGTACTGGGCTTCGTCGAGGGCAATGGTAATTCCTTCTCGCCGAAGGAGTACCGCTTTGTCGATGAGGCTCCCCTGCGCACCACGGACAAGGTGTATTACCGCCTGAAACAAATCGACCGCGACGGTACGAGCGAGACCACTTCAGCCGTATCTGTGGATATGCACGGCGCGGTGCTGGACTTCACGCTCAGCGCTCACCCCTTACCCTTCGGTGAAACCCTCACACTGACGGTGGAGGCTCGCGGCGAACAGTGGGCCAGCATCGCGCTGTACAACAGCGCTCTGCAAAAAATCGATGTGGTGTATGAAGGAATGGTGTCGGGATCGACGGCCATCCCGCTCTCAACGTCACATTTGCAGGATGGCAATTACTTCCTGATTGTTCAGCGAGACGGTCACGCCCCCGAAATTCAGCGTCTTGTCAAACTCACTCCGTGAGTGTGTCTCGTAAGGAGGACGCAGGATCGCGCCGGAAGAGCTGAGAGTTTCCGAGCGCAACAGCGCCCGAACCATCGTCCAGGTTCGGGCGCTGTCCGTCTACGGTCAGGTACGGTATCAACGGGTGATGAGAATGCTCGTCCGCGCGTGCTGTCTTCCACGTTCCGCCACCAGAAGATAGAAACCGGGCTGCAGCGCTGTCACATCCAGTGTCACGATTCGCGGGCCCTGCGTCGCTGCGCCATCCACCCCGCGCAGCACCTCGCGTCCAGCCACATCCAGTACGCGGTAGCGGAACACGCCCGCGTCCGCTGCCTGGAAATGCAAGCGCAGTATGGAAGAAGCGGGCTGTGGATGTGCCTCCAGCTTCACCGATTGGGCTATGGCGAGTGCGTCGACATCGGTTTGCACCGTTGTTCCCACACCACTGAGGGGCACACGGAGCGTTGCGAGGCCATCGGAGAGGGCGATCTGCAATTCAGCGACACGTGAACCCTCGGCGGCGGGAGTGAAGTCCGCCTGCAATACCGCTTCACTGCCCGGGGCAATCGCCAGCGGCAGCGTTATGGCACGGTGTTGATACTCCCCGGCTTGCGCACCCTGAATGCCGATCGCGGTGATGGAAACCGCGGTGGACAAGCCGTTGCGCACCGTCAGCGATCGCGACGATGTTGCACCAATGGTCACAATGCCGAAGTCGAGCAACCCTTCTGCCACACGCACCGTGGGACGCGTGGCGAGAACGTGTACCATTGCCTCGGACGACGCCGTGCAGATTCCTTTGCCAACGGTGCATTGCACACGGAAGCTTCCCGTCCTGGTGTAGCGATGCGTGGCGTTGGCGCCGCTGCCGGAAGCGCCGTCTCCGAACAGCCAGCCGAACGTTGTTGCTCCATCCGCAGTCGCGTTCACATTCAATGTGGGGTCCTCGTCCAGGTACAACGTGTCTGCGGAACGGTGTATCGTCACCCGTAAAGCCGGTAGGACCTGCACCACGCACTGTGCCCAACCCTTGCCGATGAAGTTGTGGTTGAGGAAGCAGAAGGACTTCTCCCCGGCTTCGTTCATCGTCCGCAGCAGTTGCTCTCCCTCGCCGATCCATAGCGGATGCCTGCTGTCGAAGGGTCCGCCCAGGGCCTGTACCTGTGTGCTGTCGCCGGCGAACCAGTAGCGAAGTCCGTCAATGGAGGAGGTAGCTTCCAAGGTCACCGTCATGCCCGCGCAGACAGGACCGGGCTGCTCCACCGTGGGAGAGGGCAGTGGGGGCAGTGCAGTGATGATGCTCGTTTTCGGATCGCCCACGATCACGGCCATCCACGACAGCGTGGGATTCGACATGTAAAAACTCTCGGCCAGATTGTACCCGCGCGTGTAACGGTCGAAGAGACTGTTCACCCAGGTCAACGCCACGGTGTAGGGCTCGTACACGTAGCCGCTCGCGCCGGTGCAGCCCTCGGCGATGAGATCCGCGATGCGGGATTGGCCCGCTGTGCTTCCGGGGACGAAATTTCGCGCCGAAGTCGACACATAGGTTTCGGCGAGAGAGCCGGGCAACCAGTGGAATTTCGGCCGGGCGAATTCGGTGAAGTGATGGTCGTAGTGGTCGTTCGATCCCCAGCTGCCATAGCCCAGCACATTGCGCTTACCGGTGACATACACCGAGTCCTCGTTGACCATGGTGTTCCAACCTCGTGCCGAAAGCAACGTCCCGGCGCTTGCGAGATTCACGTCGTAGGGGTTGAGTTGTATGGGCTTGGGGTCGCGGTCGAAGACGAACAAGGCACTGTCCTTGTTCACCAAGGTGTAAGGCCCGCTGCGGTCGATCAGCGCGAACACATCCTCTTTGGTCAAGCCGATCAGCCGCGTGGTGAGGAACAGATCGAACGGCACGGGCGGGTTGCTGCCGGGCACCATGGCCGTTCTGCGATAGCGCAGGTCGCGGCCGAAGTATGGATGCACATTCACGGACTGATCGGGATTGATCAGAGTGTTCTGTCCGATGTGGCTGGCGTGCCGCCCGAGTATCAACATCAGCTCCGCATCCACTGAAGCGTTGTTGAGATTGTCGCTCGTGCCGTGGGTGATGCGCAGCGGCACGCCCTTGGTGGTAATGAAGTAGTTGACCGAGTCCACCAAACCGGTGCTGGTCAGGAATTGCTCCACCTGTGTACGCAGTGTGGTGAATTCCTCGAAGGTGATCGTTTCCTTCGCCGGCACATCGAGGCGCAGGATGTTGCGCTCGGGAATATCCCTGTGCGCGGCGAAGTACGCGCCGATGGCGACGGAATTCGTGTCGTTACGATTGATGATGAGTACGGCGTCGCGGTAATCCACAGGTGCTTGTGCAGCGAGCGGAGCCAGCAACACGCAGAGGAACGGGAGCACGAGGAGGTAACGCTGAGACATGGAATCGTTCCGTAGCGGGTGGAACAGCGTGAGGTTGCGAAATGCAGGCGAAGAATCAGGAAAATATACTCCGAATCAGAACAAGAAGCAATGCCAGGCCGGATCGTGTTCCGTTGACATGCGTGTTCCGTTGCCGAAACCGCTCAGCGCATGATGAGCAGCCGCCGCCAGTCGTGCCGCTGCCGCGACTCCAACACAAGCCAGTAGCTTCCCGCCGGCACGCCGCGTACATCCACCGTGGCACTTCCTTCGCCGTATGCGGCATGCGTGTCGAGCAGCGAATGCACGCCGCCCCCCGCTTCGTCGACCAGTGTGAGGCGGAGTTCGCCCGGCTCGGGCAAGGCATAGCGCACGACGAGCACATCGCGGCCGGGATTGGGATAGATGCTGTGCAGCATCGGGATGGTTGGCAATGCGAGTGGCACAATGCTCGTTGTGGAGGGTTTGCCGGTACCGCGCAGCAATACGCTGATGGGCGGCAAACCATGCGAAAGTGTGCAGACGATGGTGGCGCTGCGCATGCCCAGATCCTTTGGAGTGAAGTCGATGTCGATGCGCGTGCTGCCTTCGGGATCGAGAGGAATGGGACGCTGCACGCTGCGCGGAATGAACTCCTGCGCAAACTCGCCCACAACGTCGATGCCTTCCACTGTTACCGGATAATTCAGTCCGTTGCTCAGCGTGAGTGTGCGCGTGACGGTGCTGTCCACCTTGACATCACCGAAGGGGAGGATGTTCTGCGAGGGCCTGACGGCGGGACGCTTGAGCAGAACGGTGATGCGGATTTCCGCCGTCGTACTGCACGCACCGTTGTCGGCGGTGCAACGTGCGAGAAAAACACCCGGAGAAAAATAGATGTGCTGCAAGCTTGCGCCGAAACCACCACGGCCGTCGCCCATGTCCCAGGTAAACGTCGCCGCGCCTTCCGCAACCGCGCTCACGCGTACCATGCCGCCTTCGTCGAGGTACACGGTGTCGGCCGATGCCTGCAGCTGCACGGTGAACGGTGCGAGTATCTGCACGCGCCGCTCACTCCACGAGCCGCCGACGAAATTTTCATTGAAAAACGAAAACACCGCCTCGCCCGCCTCCGCCATTGTCGCGGTGCAACTCCGACCCGAAGCCAGGTAGCGTGGATGCCGATGATCGTACGGCGGACCCAGGGAGCGGACGGTAGCGGAGTCACCGCTGAACCAGCGCATGTTGCCCGGCGACACATTGTCGGCTTCGAGCCGCAGCGGATTTCCGGCGCACGTGGTCGGCGGAGGCGCGATGACCGGAGAGGGCCGAGGTGGAAGGGAGGTGATGATGCTGCTTTTCGGATCACCCACGATTACTGTCATCCACGACATCGTGGGATTGGCCATGTAAAAACTCTCGGCCAGGTTGTACCCGCGCGTGTAACGGTCGAACAGCGTGTTGACCCAGGTGATAGCCACGCTGAAGGGTTCGAACACGTAACCACTCGCTCCGGTGCATCCCTCCGTGATCAGATCGGCGATGCGCGACTGTCCTTCCGTCTGTCCAGGAGTGAAGTTCCTCGCCGACGTCGAGACGTAGGTCTCCGCCAGCGAGCCGGGCAGCCAGTGGAAATGGGGTCGGGCAAAGTCCGTGAACAGATGATCGTAGTGGTCGTTCGAACCCCAACTTCCGTAGCCGATCACATTCCTTTCGCCGGTGACATACACGGAATCGCTGTTGACCAGTGCGTTCCACCCACGTTCGCGCATGCGCGTTCCGGCATCGTCGAGATTCATATCCAGCGGATAGAGTTGAATGGGATTTGGATCGCGGTCGAACACGAAGCGCGCGCTGTCTTTGTTCACCAAGGTGTACGGCCCGCTGCGGTCAATGAGACGAAACACATCCTCGCGCGTCAGTCCCGTGAGCCGCGTGGTGAGGTAGAGATCGTACGAGGCCCGTGGCACGCTGTTGGGAATGGTGTCGCAACGCCGATAGCTGGTGTCGCGATTGAAATACGGATGCGTGGTCACCGAACCGCCGGGAGGAAAAAGTGTGTTTTCCCCGATATGCGCGGCATGCGCGCCGAGCAGCAGCATCAGCTCGGCATCCACCGAGGCATTGCGCTGATCGTCTACTCCGCCGTGCATGATGCTCAGCGGCACACCTTTGGTTGTGACGATGTAGTTGATGGAATCTTTCCTACCACTCGCGATCAGATGGCGCTCGATCTGTTCGCGCAGCACCGTGAATTCGGCGAAATCCACGACTTCGGACGACGAACAGCGCACGCGCAGCACATTCACCGCGGGTATCGCACGCCGGGCGGCGAAATACCCGCCGATAGCCACGGAGTTGCTGTCGTTCTCGTTGATGATGAGCAACACATCCTCGTAACTCGCCGGCGCCTGCGCCGCACCGTGCACGGCGACCAACGCCAGCAGCAGCACTATGGAAAGAAAACGCGAAATCATCGTGCGGACGGCAATCCTCCAGTGCATGCGCGAATCGTGAGCGAAAGTGTGCGGGTCATGGCAATTCCGAGCGAAAACAATGGAATCGTGGCACGCTGGGAAACTACGTTGTCTCCGGCAATTTCCCTTGTTCCATACATGAATTTTTCATGAATTTTTACCTATGCGTTATTTTCGATCCATTTCATTCGCCACCGCCATCATCATCATTCCGATGCTCGTGCCTCTGTTCGCTGTGCATGCGCAGCAGCGGGAGGACGATCCCTGCGGTTTTCGCTTCGGCAAGGAAGCGCTGACAGAGGAATCACAACTCTGGGGCTACGGCACCGACGCTCTACTCGCCGATTTGCAAAACTGGGCGCTGCATCCCTGGGTGCGCATCGATGTCATCGGGAGCAGCGTGCGCGGGGTACCGCTGTACCACATGGTGCTCACCAATCCCTCGTCGCGGCTTCAGAAAAGGCGTGTGTGGGTGCATGCTCGCACGCACCCGATCGAGTCCGAGTCCTCGTCCATCGCGCGCGCGCTTGTGGAGGAATTGCTCTCGGGTTCGCAACTGGCCACGACCCTGCTCGATCACTGCGTCATACACATACTCCCGATGCTGAATCCCGACGGGGTGAATCTGCGTCTACCGCGGAACAACGCCAATGGCATCGATCTCGAAAGCAATTGGGGCAGTTCCTCGCCCGAACCCGAGGTACAGGCCTTGCGCCGCCATCTCGAAGCTCTGATGAACAGCAGCACGCCCATCGAGGTGGCGCTCAATCTACATTCGGCCTACGATTGCAAGCGCTATTTCGTGTTCCATGCCGCCGAGGGAACATCCGATCTCTTCGCCGAGGCGCAGCGCCGCTATATCGATGCGGTGCGCGCGCGCTTTCCGGGCGGTATCGAGCCGCATGACTACTTCGTGTCCTGGACCACCGGCACGCCGGATCGTTATCCGGAATCCTGGTTCTGGCTCAATCATGGCGACAAGGTGCTGGCTCTCACTTACGAGGACATGAACTGCGGCAGCGCCGGCTCCTTCGATGTTACAGCGCGGGCATTGCTGGGCGGCACCGGCGAGTATCTCGGCATACTGCGCCCGCTTTCCAGCGACCCGCCTCCCGCAATACCGGATGATGCGCGGCTTCTCGCCGTGTACCCCAATCCCGTGCACGGCGACGGTGCCGCGACCTTCACCCTGCATGTGGACAATCCCTCCACCACCCGCAACGCCACCATCGATGTGGTCGATGTGCTCGGGCGTGTGCGCCATGTGTTGTGGAACGGCGCCTTGCCCTCGGGACAGCGGACGCTCGTCTCCTCGATCTCCGGATTGGAGGCGGGTGTGTATACCCTGCGGCTGCTTGGGGAATCGGCTGTACATACACAAACGCTGCACGTGCTGCGCTGAGAGCGGAATAGTGAATCGAGAAAAGCTTCGCTAACACAGAGCGCTTCGCGGGAACACAGAGCTTCGCTATCCCAGAGCGCCCGGAGGGCTTCGCCAACACGGAGGGCTCAGAGGAATCGCAGCTTTGCGTCGCTGCGTCCTTGCGGGAACACAGAGAACTCAGAGGGCTTCGCCACACCGAGGGCCCAGAGGGTTCGCTGCTTTGCGTCGCTGCGTCCTTGCGGGAACACAGAGAACTCAGAGGGCTTCGCCAC
>OFEK01000241.1_pt1 | contig 73015 bp, 63 predicted proteins | sample 1521131 | NCBI WGS metagenome assembly OFEK01 (sample SAMN05720209, study PRJEB24109) | activated sludge metagenome | isolation source: Anaerobic digester | place: China | collected 2015-12-16 | reverse complement strand
TCAGAATATCCTGGAGACCTCGGTTCTTTAATTCAGTTAAAACACTAAGCCAGAAGTTAGAACCTTCCGCTTCACTTACCCACAAGCCCAGTAGATCCTTTCTACCGGTAATATCAAGCGCCAGGCAAGTGTAAGCTGCTTTATTAGTTACCTTTCCTTCGCTGGTAATGAATGGCATCAAAAAAGACTATTGGGTAAACTGATTCAAGTGGTCGATTGTGCCACTGTTTTGCCAGATCGATTATTTTATCAGTTATTTGGGATACAAGTGTTGCACTTATATCCAGACCGTAGAATTCTTGTACGTGTGATTGAATATCTCTTGTGGTCATTCCTTTTGCATACATTGAGATAATTTTATCTTCAATTGGTCCAAGAGTTCTCTCATACTTTTTTACTATAACCGGCTCAAATGAACCATTGCGATCTCTGGGTACTGTAAGTTCTATTTCTCCGTAGTCATTCTTTAGAGTCTTGTGGGTTTTACCATTTCGGCTGTTACCGGTGTTCTTTCCTGCGGGGGAGTATTTTTCATACCCGAGGTGTTCGGTAAGCTCTGCATCAAGCATTCCCTCAAGGGAGGCTTTAATGATTTTCTTGATGGCTCCGTTTTCTCCCATCAAGTCTTGATAGGTCTTTGCTGTTTTTAGATCGGCTTTAAGCTACTCGACCATTCCGGGAGTAAGCCTGCCTGCGGAAGGCAGGTTCCATTGTGTAAATCTCCTTTCGGATAATAGTTAAAAGTAATTAGTTTTTTACAATTTGAAAACCCTTAACGGATTTTCGCCAAGTTAAGTGCTGTTCCGCTACGCTCCACAGCACTTAACTAATTTCTTACTTTAACCATTTACACAGAATTATTTACACTCCTGGGATTTGTTTTTAGCAATTCCTCCTAAACAATTAGTTGGTGAATTTAAATTTCCAAACTCCTCTCATTCCATAGTCCCAAACTTTATCTGTACTGTATCCTAAAAACAAGCAATTATTAAATGCTATCATATAGGAAATACCAGGATAGATTTCTAATTTTTCATCTATTGCGGTCAAACCTTTATTAAATTCTTCCCATCTTTCATTATTCCAATACAATACTCCATTATTAGTTGTTGCAATAAATATTTTATTGCCAATAAAAGCTAAACTATGTGCAACCTGCAAAGTACCATTATGTTTTGGTAAAGTATCTTTATACATTTTCCAAAAATCATTAATATAATACCTTATACCTTGTTGTGTTGCTGCAAAAAGTGTGTCATTGTGGTATAATAAATCTTGTGCACCAAAATACTTATCATCATAATTAAGTCCTTTTGTTGTAAAACAATTGTATCCACCCGTATCCACCAGCGCTATAAAATGTGATATAGCCTCAGCACTTAATAAATATTGGTCGTATATGTTTTTTTTAATGAGTTTATAAGAAGCAGTTTCCCGGATACCATTTTGTTTATAGCATTCGTCTTCAACAAAAGGATTAGTATAAAGGGAGTCACCTATGATCTGTAAAGTTGAATCAGGCTTAATAATGCACATCTGATACTGACCAAATGAACGACCCGGGACTATTAAAATAGTATTATTTATCGTTTCAATATCAGAAATTTCAATTGGTATATCGATAGGTATAAGGTTAACATTGCCACTAGCATTTATTTTTCCTAATCTTTTATTAATGCTCTGTGCAGGCGCGACTAATAGATCACTATTAAATAGTGTTATTGCAGAAACCCCGTATTCGAAATTACTATTGCTTGGCAACACAATTTTCTTCCAATTGATTCCATCGTTCGTTTTATATAATCCACCATTTATCCCAGACCCAAAAACATACAATTCTTCTTTTATTATCTTAAATCCCTTTACATCCATCCCGTTAAACTCATTTATTCTATACCAATGTTGGTTATTTTCATAAGGCGGTGCAATGGTATTACTACAGCATGGTATAGTTAATAAGATAATTGTGATTATTGTGTAAACAAAAGGTATAATCAAAAATTTAACCTTTAAGCTACAAGTGGTAAGTTTTTTTTTCATAGAATTATCCCCGGCTATCCCTTATTTTAGTTTTTGGAAATGGTGGTTATGGGTAAATAATTTTTTTTGTTTGGGAGAGTACGTAAGAGAAGAAGCTCTATCATCTTCCAAAATTTGCTGATAGATAGATAGATAGATAGCAATCGTGCCAGAATTTATAATAGTTGGCTTTCAAAAGCATCCCTTAAAATTTCTAAACTGTAATTTTCTAAAACAAAAGTAAACAATAAGATAGTTTTCTTCAATAGATAAAAATATTTACTAGAATAAAAATTATATTAATTTTGTATTAACAACAGCAAGTATTATTCCTAAAGTATAGATTGGTTTTCCAAGAGATTTTTATTCAGGCAGGTAAAAAAGTTCAAAAGAAATTTTACAAAATTACAATTTGTAAAAATATTAGCGATAAATATGACGCAGAAAAAAAATTAACTTTAAAAAAGGCGATCAAAAGACCGCCTTATAATTGTTAAATGTTCAAGGAAAGAAATAAAACTAAATCATTAAACACTAATCATATAACATTAAACATTACTTGAGTAGTATCATCTTCTTAACATCTCTAAAAGAATTTTTGTTATTTGTAGTTGCCTCAAGTTTATAGAAGTAAAGTCCGCTGCTTAAATCAGCAGCATTAAATCCAACCTCATATCTTCCAATGGATTTGGACTCATCAACCAGAGTTGCTACTTCGCTACCAAGAGCATCATATATTTTTATAATAACTCTTGCTGGCGCTGATACTTCATAATTTATTTTTGTTGCCGGGTTAAATGGATTAGGATAGTTTTGTAAAAGTTTAAATCCCGTTATCTGGCTTGAGTTATCTTCTACATCCGTGACAAAAACACTTAAGGAATCAGACTTCATAATAAATGGTACGTTGGGTAAAGCATTGTACATCTGTACAAACTGGTTAATATCCGGCACGTTTATGTTTGCCATATTACCCACAACTCTTGGTTTAATGGTTTGAAAGCAAACTTGAGCGTAAACTTTGTAAGTTAATCCATTCGTAACTGGAATCCTGTAATTAACAATATCACTTCCTGTCCCTTCGGTCAAGTTTTCCTTATTAAAGTCCGGATCGAGAAAGGCATTACCATAAATAGCTGTTGTATCATAGCTTGGATGTGTTGAGGTAAATCCTTTTGGCGGAATTCTGTTATCTTTAATAAATTCCGAAGCGCGCAGTAAAGTATAAGTAACAGAATCATCAACATCTACCATAACACCCTCATAGATCTGAACATCATTCTGATTTTTTATTAACTGTTAATGTGGTTCAAATTCTGCATCAAGATCAATGATCTCACCCTGTTCATCCCAATCGCCTGACTCGAAGATTACATTTCTGTTTCGATCTGTAACTTTAAGGTGAACCCACATTCTTCTAAACGGAATACCGCTTGGAATTTTATGCCCGGTTTTATTTTCAATCTTTACAAAAACGTTTAATGAATCATTTTCATATGCGGAAGTAATGAAAAGATCAAATTCTTTTTCAGTAAGATTCTCTTTTGCGCGTGCTATTGTGGAATCAAAATTTTCTGATGAAGCAGTTAAGCCGAGAGTTTGAATGTTATCTTTAAGCATATTTAACATATAAACGTTTCCGCCAACAAAAGCGTGTTTCCAAAATGGTGTCCGGTAAACCTGGTGAGATTGTGCTATTGAAGCAATATCCACGGAATCTGTTATCATAGGCATGTGGCAATCCTGACATTGAGTATTAAGTGCAGGGTAAATACTGCTCTTCCACTCAAGATATGGAGTTTGTTCAGGAAACTCTCCGGCAATTTGCCCCTGATTATCAAGATAAGGAGTAAACAATGTATGGCAGGTTGCACACAATTACTGTCAAAAAGATGCAGAGGTTAAATTTTTGACAATTAAAAAAGTTTAATTTTGCTAAAAAATCGACGATTATACAAATCATCGTGAGATTTTAGGTTTTAATTATCTTGTTTGTAATGATAATTAATCCTATTTTTCGCCTGCTGATTCGCCCCGTTGAGGGCGTTTTTTGTTGGTATGGATAAGTTTAAAGAAAATATTGTTAAAATTTCGAACGATTTAGCCGAAAAGCTTGGCTATTTTGTAATTGATGTTATAATCAGGGGTGATAGCAGAAAAAGAATTTTAGAAGTTTTTGTTGATGCGGAAAAAAATGTTAGTGCCGATGATCTTGCAGAGATGAGCCGCGAACTGACTGAAATTATTGAGTCAGAAAACCTAATCAAAGAATCTTACAGGCTGGAAGTATCTTCTCCCGGAGTTGACCGACCACTAAAATTCTTGAAACAATATCCTAAACACATTAACAGAAATTTTGAAATAGTTTATAAAGCAGCAGATTCAGAAGCAAAGTTTACCGGAAAGTTAATCTCGGTTGAAAGAGATGAACTAACTTTTCAGACAAAAGATAAGAACATTTTAATTAAGTTTAATCAGATTATTGAAGCAAAAGTATTAATTAGTTTTTCTTAGTAAGAGGAGATAATAAATGAACAGTGAGATTGTCGAATCTTTTGCCCAAATGGTAAAAGAAAAAGGCATTGATAGAGATGTACTCGGTGGAATTCTCGAGGAAATTTTTGGTTTGCTTGTAAGAAAAAAATTCGGAGATGAAGCAAAATTTGATGTTGTTGTAAATATGGACCGCGGAGATATTGAAATTTTTCTCGAACGCGAAATAGTTGAAGTTGTGGAAGACCCTAATACACAGATAGGAATTGATGAAGTAAATAAAAGGGGGAATGAAGATGAGCTTGAAGTTGGCGAAGAATATGTTGAAAAAATTGAACTTGCCTCGCTTGGAAGAAGACTGGTCGTTCTTGCTAAGCAAAGCTTAAATCAAAAAATACGTGAATTAGAAAAAGAAATAGTTTATAACGAATACAATGAATTACTTGGTGAAATTGTTGTCGGAGATATTTATCAGATAAGAAAAAATGATATCCTTGTTAATCATAATAAAAACGAGTTGATGCTTCCTAGAAACGAACAGATTCCTTTTGAAAAATATAAAAAAGGAGAAACAATTAGAGCCATTGTTAAGGAAGTTAAAAAAGGTAATAGCGGACCAGTAATAGTAATCTCAAGAGCAGATAATATGTTCTTAAGAAGATTGTTTGAAATAGAAATTCCGGAAATTTATGATGGAATAATTGAAATAAAATCCATTGCCCGCGAACCCGGTGAAAGGGCTAAGATTGCTGTTGAATCTCAGGATCAAAGAATAGATGCTGTTGGTGCTTGCGTTGGAATGAAAGGTGTAAGAATTCATGCAATAGTACGTGAATTAAATAATGAAAATATAGATGTCGTTAGCTATTCTGATGATCCGATTATTTTTATTCAAAAAGCTTTAGCACCAGCAAAGCTTAAGAAAATTGAACTATATGAAGATGAAAGAAAAGCAATTGTTACTGCCGATAGCGATCAGGTTTCTTTAATTGTAGGGCGAAATGGAGTTAACATTCGCCTGGCAATGAAACTGACAGGTTATGATATAGAAATATTGCGCGAAGAAAAACCATTTGAAGAATATGAAGAGGATATTGAGCTAATTGATCTTAAAGAAGAACTTGGTGCCGATGTTTATGAAATTCTGATCAATCACCGGTATGATACAGCTATCGAAGTGTTAACAGCCGGTCCCGAAAAATTAAAAGAGATCGAAGAGTTTGATGATGAAAAGATAGAAGAGATACTCGAATTAATTAAATCTCAGTTTGAGGAAGAAGAATAGCCCAAAATAAGGTAACTGCTAAATGTCTGAAACTAAAGCACCTAAAATAAGATTATATAAATATGCTGCGGAGATAAATCTCTCTTCAGAAAATCTCATTGAGTTTCTGAGAAATAAGGGATATGAAATTAAATCTCATCAATCAACCTTAACGGAAGATATGATAAATGAGATAAATGCGCATTTTAAAAAGGATATTGAAAAAGCTGAACAGCATTATAAAAAAATTGCAGAGTTTCATAAAAAGCGTGCTGATAAAGTAGAAAAAGAAGAAAAGATTACTAAGGTTGAAGAAGAAGAACAAAAGGTAACTGAAGAAAAAGACATTGTAATAACCGATGTTACTGCAGAGGAAACTGTTGAACCGGCAATTGAAGTTGTTGAAACTCCTGAAATAATTGAGGAGGAGCCGAAAGAGGCTGCTAAACCCGAACCGGTTGTTGAGGATGCAAAACTCAATTTAGTTGTGCCGGTAATTGCTGCAACAGAGCGGTTTAAATCTCCTGCTAACATTGAGGCAGGCAAAAAACGCGGATTAAAAGTAGTCGGCAAGATTGATCTTAGTGAAGACAAAAAGCAAGTCGTTAAACAAAGCAAACAGCCGCCGCAAGATGTTGAAGAGAAGAAACAGCAGACTCAGGAAACCGCATCTGAAACAGTAAAAAAGAAGAAACGACCTAAAACAAAAAGGAAGACCGGTGCAGAAGCCCCGGTTGAAGATGTAAGCGTTACTAAGAAGAAAAAGCGTGTTAAAAAATTTGAAATAGATGAGAAAGATGTAAAAGCAGCAATTAAACAAACGATGCTTAGTATGGATGATACTGTTCTTACTAACAGAGCTGCTGTAAGAAAGAAAAAAAGAAAAGAGAGAGAAGCTGAGGAAGAAAGACTGCAGGAACAAAAATATCTCGATTCAAAAGTTCTTAGGGTAAATGAGTTTATTGCCGTTAGCGAACTCGCAAACTTAATGGAAGTACCGGTTGGTGAAGTTATTTCAAAATGTATAGGTCTTGGATTAATGGTTTCAATTAATCAGAGGCTTGATGTTGAAACAATTACATTGGTTGCTGATGAATTTGGGTTTGAAGTTGAATTTCAGAAAGAATATACTGCTGATATTTTAAAAGATGTTGAAGATGATGAAGAAGACCTTAAACCTCGTCCCCCGGTTGTAACAATTATGGGTCATGTTGATCACGGTAAAACATCATTGCTTGATTATATCAGAAGAACTAATGTTGTAGCAGGCGAATCAGGCGGAATTACACAGCATATCGGAGCATATAGAGTTGATAGAGGAGATGGAAAACAAATAACATTTCTTGATACACCCGGACACGAAGCATTTACTGCAATGCGCGCACGCGGAGCTCAATTAACTGATATAGTTGTTCTCGTAGTTGCCGCAGATGATGCGGTGATGCCTCAGACAGTTGAAGCATTAAATCACGCACAGGCTGCTGGTGTACCGATTATAATTGCAATTAATAAAATTGATAAACCCAGTGCTAATCCTGATAGAATTAAACAGCAATTAGCTGATAGAAATGTACTTGTTGAGGACTGGGGCGGTAAGTATCAATGCGTACAGCTTTCAGCAAAAACAGGATTAAATGTTGATGTATTGTTTGAAAAAATTCTGCTTGAAGCCGAATTACTTGATCTTAAAGCTAATCCTGACAGACTTGCCCGCGGTGCTGTTGTTGAAGCAGAACTCGATAAAGGACGCGGTATCACAGCAACTATTCTTGTTCAAAAAGGTACTTTAAGAGTTGGGGACCCGTTCGTAGCAGGAATTCATTATGGTAAAGTTAGAGCGATGTTTGACGAAAGAGGAAATAAAGTCAGCGAAGCTGCTCCATCTGTTTCTGTTTTGGTATTGGGCTTTGAAGGTGCACCCCAGGCTGGTGATACATTTATTGTTCTTGATTCAGAGCGCGAAGCACGTGAAATAAGCGTGAAGAGACAGCAGTTAAAAAGAGAACAAGACCAGAAACAGGTACATCATATTACACTTGATGAGATCGCTAAACAAATTAGTATTGGCGGAGTTAAAGAGCTTGCGCTTATTGTTAAAGGTGATGTGGATGGTTCTATAGAAGCTTTATCTGATTCATTAATGAAACTCAGCAATCAGGAAGTAGTTGTCCGGGTGATTCATAAAGGAGTTGGAGGAATTTCAGAAAGTGATGTTCTTCTTGCTGCAGCATCAAATGCAATTATTATTGGTTTCCACGTAAGACCGAATATTAATGCGCGTAAACTTGCTGAGAACCAAAAAGTTGATATAAGACTTTACAGTATTATTTATGATGCTATAAACGAAGTTAAGTCTGCACTCGAAGGATTGTTATCACCGGTTATCTCTGAAGAAGTTACTGCAACAGTTGAAGTAAGAGATACCTTTAAAGTTCCGAAATCGGGTACAGTTGCAGGATGCTATGTTTTGGATGGTAAGATTGCAAGAAGCAACAAAATAAGATTGATTCGCGATGGAATTGTAATTCACGAAGGATCAATAGGAAATTTAAGAAGATTTAAAGATGATGTAAGAGAAGTTGATGCAGGATACGAATGCGGATTGAATATTGACAATTATAACGATGTAAAGGTTGGTGATATAATAGAAGCATTTAAACTTGTAGAAACAAAGAAAACCCTTGCTTAATTGTTATTAGTTATTCCGGATGATTTATGTCGTATAGAGTTGATAAAGTTGAACAGCTTATAAAAGAAGAAATTAGTTTAATCTTTCTGCATAAACTTTCAGAAACAGATCTGGGCTTTGTTACAATTACAAATGTTAGAGTTAGTCCGGATCTGAAAATTGCAAAAATTTATCTATCTGTTCTGGAAAAGGAAAAGCGTGAACTTGTTCTGGATAAGATTGATCTTAAAAAAGGATTTATAAGATCTGAACTTGCACACAGAATAAGGATGAAATTTATTCCCGAACTAAAATTTTTCATTGATGATACGCTTGACTATGTTGAAAAGATTGAAGGGCTGATTAAGAAAATTCACGAAAATGATAATAACAAGACAAACGAAGGATCCGCAGAATCTTGATTATTTATCCGGTCAGGTAATACTGATTGATAAGCCTGTAAACTGGACTTCGTTTGATGTTGTTTCAAAAATCAGGAAACTGATAAAGGTTAAAAAAGTTGGACATGCAGGCACACTTGATCCGCTTGCAACGGGGTTGCTGATAGTATGCACGGGTAAAAACACTAAAGTGATTTCTGATTACCAGGAAAAAAGAAAAAAATATACCGGAATTATAACCCTTGGTAAAAGTTCGCCGTCGATGGATTTGGCAACTGATGTAACCGAAAAGATATTGCCTGATAGTCTGACTCAGGATAAAATTATTGAAGTTCGAAATAAGTTCTTAGGAAAAATTTTGCAGGTTCCGCCGATGTATTCAGCAGTAAAACATAAAGGCAAAGCACTATATAAATTTGCCAGAGCTGGAAAAGAAGTTGAACGGGAACCAAAACAGGTTGAAGTTTTTTCTTTTGAAATACTAAAGATTGATTTGCCTGATATCCATTTTGAAATTGTCTGCTCAAAAGGAACTTATATAAGAACAATAGCAAACGATTTTGGGAATGAACTTAACTGCGGCGGCATTTTAAGTTTACTGAGAAGAACTGAAATAGGTGAATATAAAGTTGATGATGCTTATGAAATGAATGAGTTTTCTTCTATGTTCAGAACTTTGTAAAGTAATTGTTTTTATGTTTGTCACGCTTAGTTTATCGAAGTGTGATGGAGAAATTAGAAAGTCATACTTCGGCAAACGCAGGATGACAGGATTTTAATAACAAGTTTTTGTGATGAAATTTTAGATGCAGATTTTTTATAGTATTAAAGATTTAAAAAAAAATAAAAATACTGTTCTTACACTTGGCACTTTTGATGGAATTCATCCGGGTCATTTAAAAATTATCGGCAGATTAGTGAGTTGTTCAAAAGAAAAGGGATGCAGAAATGTTGTGATTACATTTTATCCGCATCCGAGAACAATTTTAGGCAATGATAATTCTGTAAAAATGCTGACAACACAAGAGGAAAAAATAGAACTTCTTGAAAAACTTGGGGTTGAAAATCTTTTAATTATAAATTTTACAAAAGAGTTTGCATCGTTGAGTGCAGAAGATTTTATATATGATTATTTAATAAACGGTATTGGTTTAACAGAAATAGTATTAGGACATGATCATCATTTTGGGAAAGGACGAAGAGGAAACGCTGAATTATTACAGAAGATTGCAGACAAAGAAGGTTTTATTGTAACTAAAGCAGAAGCTTTTATGATTGATGGCGAAGCAGTCAGCAGCACAAAAATTAGAAATGCAATAGCCGAAGGGGATATTATCAGAGCAAATAAACTTCTTGGCAGAAATTATGAATTTAGCGGAATTGTTGTAGGCGGCGATAAGCGCGGTAGAGAGCTTGGCTTTCCAACTGCTAATATAAAATTATCTTCACAGGAAAAACTTTTACCGGCTAGCGGAGTTTATGCTGTTAAGGTGATGGTTGAAAATGAAAGGCATACTGGGTTATTAAGCATTGGTAAACGCCCGACTTTTTATAACCAGGGTGAACTTGTAAGCGAAGTATATATTTATGATTTCAACCGGGAAATTTATGGAGCTAAAGTGACAACAGAATTGGTTGAAAGATTACGGGGCGAGGTGAAATTTAACTCCGCCGAAGAATTAATTAACCAGATGAATACAGACAAAGAAAACGGATATAAGATTTTTAATAAACTAAATAATTAATTCTGGTTAATTCTGGAATTATATCGTACAATCAAAACAAAGGATAGATACAATGACAAAAGAAGAAAAACTTGAGATCGTTAAAAAATTTGGCAACAACGAAAAAGACTCAGGGAAACCTGAAGTGCAGATTGCACTTTTAACAAAAAGAATTAACGATTTAACAGACCATTTTGATACTCATAAAAAAGATCATCATTCAAGAAGAGGATTAATGATGATGGTTGGTAAAAGAAGAAGACTGCTTGATTATTTGATGAAAAAAGATATATCACGCTATAGAGTAATAATTAAAGAATTGAATATTAGAAAGTAAGGTTAAAAAATGATCGTTAAGAAAGAAGTTGAAATAGGCGGAAGATTATTTTCAATAGAAACCGGAAGATATGCAAAACAGGCTAATGGCTCTGTTATGGTTGGATACGGTGATACAATGGTGCTTGTTACTGCTGTTGCTTCAACAGAATCAAAACCTGATCAGGATTTCTTTCCATTGCAGGTTGAATATCGCGAAAAAACATCTGCCGCTGGAAAATTTCCCGGCGGTTATATCAAGCGTGAAGGAAGACCCTCTGAAAAAGAAATTCTTAGTGCAAGATTATGCGACAGACCAATAAGACCTTTATTTCCCGAAGCATTCTTAAATGAAACACAGGTTATTGCAATGGTCTTTTCTTATGATGGTGAAAATGACCCTGATGTATTAGCGGCTTGCGGAGCCTCGGCTGCGCTTGTTGTTTCGGATATTCCGTTTGATGGACCAATGGGAGAAGTAAGAGTTGGAAGAATTGGCGGTGAGTTTATTGTCAACCCGACTCAGGAGCAGATCAAGTTAAGCGATATAGAGCTTGTTGTTGCAGGTACTGCAGATTCAATTATGATGGTTGAGGGTGAATCTAAAGAAGTAAGCGAACAGGAATTATTGGATGCCTTAAAATTTGCACAGATAGAAATTAAGAAAATTGTTGAACTTCAAAATCAACTAAGGGCTGAAGCCGGTAAAACCAAGTGGGTTGTTGAAGAAAAAACAATTGATGAAAATCTTAAAAAAGATATTTACGATCTTGCTGAAGTAAAATTTAAGGAAATTGTTTATTCTGTTCTGTCTAAAGAGGAAAGAGCAGATAAAAACGGCGAACTTGCTGAGTTTGTCAAATTATCATTAGCTGAAAAATATCCCGAGCAGGAAAAAGTTATCAAAGAGGTTCTTCACGATATGGAGAAAGACCTTATGCGTGAAAGAATACTTAAAGAAGGAATTCGTCTTGATGGAAGAAATACAAAACAAATCAGACCGATAACAATTGAACTTGGTAATTTACCAAGAACACATGGTTCTGCATTATTTACACGCGGTGAAACTCAATCATTAACAACCGTTACACTCGGAACTAAAAACGATGAACAGACAGTTGATGGTTTAATGCAGGAATACACCAAGAAATTTATGCTCCATTACAACTTTCCGCCGTTTAGCGTTGGTGAGGTCGGAAGATTAAGCGGAGTTGGAAGAAGAGAAATCGGGCATGGTAATCTTGCGGAAAGATCTTTGAAGCAGGTATTTCCTGCAGATGATGCGTTTCCTTATACTGTTAGAGTTATATCAGATATTCTGGAATCAAACGGTTCATCATCAATGGCAACTGTTTGTGCCGGCTCACTTGCTATGATGGATGCCGGTGTTCCAATTAGCAAAGCTGTTTCAGGTATTGCTATGGGGTTGGTTAAAGAGGATGGACAGTATGCAATCCTTTCTGATATACTTGGTAACGAAGATCATCTTGGTGATATGGATTTTAAAGTTGCCGGAACAAGCGATGGTATTACCGGTTTTCAGATGGATATTAAAATTCAGGGAATATCTTTTGAGATCATGGAAAATGCTCTCCATCAGGCTAAAGAAGGAAGAATGCATATACTTGGTAAGATGAATGAAGCCATTGATAAATCAAGAGAAACACTTTCACCCTATGCTCCAAGACTAATTACTATGAATATTGCACAAGATCAGATTGGTCTGGTGATTGGTCCAGGCGGAAAAACTATTCAGGGTATGCAAAGATTATTTGGTGTTGATATTAATATTGAAGATGACGGAACAGTTCATATTGCATCACCAAATAAAGACAGCGCACAACAAGCAAAAGACTATATCAAGAAACTTACTGCAACGCCAGAGGTTGGAGAAGTATATGATGGGGTTGTAACCAAGATAGCTGACTTTGGCGCATTTGTTGAAATTCTTCCCGGCAAAGAAGGATTACTTCATATCTCTGAAATAGATGTTAAACGGGTTAATAAAGTATCTGATTATTTAAAAGTTGGGGATAAGCTCCAGGTAAAGCTCTTAAAGATTGAAAACGGAAAGTTCTCTTTAAGCAGAAAAAAATTGTTGATGGAAGCCGCTGAAAAAGAAGCAAAGAAAAATAAGCAGGCTGATCAGCAGATTACCGAAAAGTAACAATTGGTCATTCTCATAATAACAGGAATTCATCTATACAGATTTGGATTTCTGCTTTTATGGGAATGACGCTATTTTAAAAAGTTTTTTATACAGGTTTTTAATGCTGCTTGCATTAATAAATATTTTTAAAATCATTACAGCCCAGCCAATCTTAATATTAAGTTGTTTGGGACTGTACAGCAATCAGAGTAATTCTCTGTTTAATATAGAGTTTAAAAGGTTTTTAATACTGAAATATTTTATTTCATATAAAGAGTTTTCCAATTATGGTAAAAGAAATTATAATAAATTCATCTTCCAATCAGACACGCGTTGCCATTACGGAAGATGGAAATTTAGTCGACTTTTTTGTTGATTATCCCGAAAACAGAAGAATGGTTGGGGATATTTATCTTGGAAGAGTTGCAAGAGTTCTTCCCGGGATAAGAGCCGCATTTATTGATATCGGAATGAAGCAGGATGCATTTCTTCATTTTTCAGATATTGGACAGCGTACAAAACAATTTCAGGATATGCTTGGTGATGAAGATTCGGATGTTGAAGATGCAGACGATGATGAATCAATAAAATCAAATGATACCAGCGGGACAAAAAACGCTGCAGTGCTTGAAGTTCCGAAACTTCGTAAAGGGGAAGAGATCCTTGTTCAGATAACCAAAGAACCTGTCAATAATAAGGGTGTCCGCGTTACTTCTTCTGTATCTATTGCCGGCAGATTCTGTGTTCTGCTTCCTTTTGATAACAAGATAGGCATTTCAAAAAAAATCTCCGATTACAAAGAACGCAGAAGATTAAGAAACATAGCACGAGGGATTATTCCCCCTAATTGCGGACTGATAATAAGAACAGTTGCAAAAGATCAAACCGAAGATGCTGTTAAAGACGATTTGACAAATCTTGTTAAAACGTGGAAGAGTATTGAATCAACAGCAAAGAGTGAAGAACCTCCGACAATTGTTCATCAGGATTTAAGCACAACTGACAGCGTAATAAGAGACCTGCTTACTCCCGATGTTTCCAAAGTGTTTGTTGATTCAAAAAAACTTTTTAAACAGATAAAGAGTTATGTTCAGCTTATTCAGCCGGATTTATTGGAAAAAATTGAGCTGTATAAATCTTCTTCATCAATTTTTGATGAGTTTAAGATTGAAGAACAGATTACAACTCTTATGGGCAGGAAAGTTCCTCTGCCAAGCGGGGGCTATCTTATAATTGAACATACCGAAGCAATGGTTGTAATTGATGTTAATAGTGGCAGATATGCAAAAAGCAAAGAACAGGAATTGAATTCCCTAAAAACAGATTTGGAAGCATCACGCGAAATTGCCAGACAATTAAGATTAAGGGATATCGGCGGAATCATTGTGATTGATTTTATTGATCTTGAAGAAGAAAAGAACCGGAAAAAAATTTATGATGAGTTAAAAAAAGAATTTAGAAAAGACCGGTCTAAAGTTTCTGTTCTGCCTATGAGTGATTTTGGATTAGTTCAGATTACAAGACAAAGAATCAGACAAAATATTATGCAGGCAATGAAAGATGTTTGTCCTGTTTGCGGCGGTACCGGCTTTATGACTAAAGAATCACACCTTGTCTATGATATTGAAGATTGGCTTAAGAAATACAGAAAATATTTTGGCGGATTCAGTCTGATAATTAAATGTCATCCAACAGATGCTTCGAGATTGCAGAATAGAAGATTTACAAAAATTCAGTTTAAGTTTTTAGTTAAATTTACAATTGAAGAAGATTCAGGTATTCAAATTGGCAGATTTAAATTCTTCTCTAAAAGAACAGGAATAGATTTAACAGAAAAGTTTAAATAAATTATATGGAGAATTGATATGAAATTTTTTATCGATACAGCTAATATAAATGAAATTAAAGAAGCAGCTGCGCTCGGTATCCTTGACGGTGTTACTACAAATCCATCGCTTGTTTCTAAAGAGGGAAAAGATTTTAGAAAGTTACTCGATGAAATTCTTGCAATAGTTGATGGTCCTGTAAGCGCAGAAGTTATTTCTACAGATTATAATGGTATATTAAAAGAAGCACACGAGCTTGCAAAGATTCATCATAACATTGTTATTAAAGTGCCGCTGATAAAAGAAGGATTAAAAGCTGTTCGTACATTATCCTCGGAAAATATTAAGACCAATGTTACACTTTGTTTCTCGCCATCTCAGGCTTTACTTGCTGCAAAAGCAGGAGCCTCTTATATAAGTCCTTTTGTCGGCAGACTTGATGATATAAGCCACGATGGAATGGAGCTGATTTCACAGATTATTCAGATCTATAAAAATTATAATTATAAAACCGAAATTCTTGTTGCAAGTATCAGACATCCATTGCACGTGGTTGAAGCAGCGATGATGGGCGCTGATGTGTGCACTATGCCCTTTTCTGTTATTGATAGATTATTCAACCATCCTTTAACAGATTTAGGTCTGGAAAAGTTTTTAAGTGATTGGAAGAAATCTCAAAACAAATAATTCTATTAACTTTTTGGAATGATAAAATGAAACGAACAACTTTTTATAATATTCATAAAAAACTGGGTGCTAAATTAGTTGAGTTTGCCGGATTCGAGATGCCCATACAGTATTCATCAATTATTTCTGAACATAAATCAGTAAGAAATTCTGTCGGTGTTTTTGATGTATCACATATGGGTGAAGTTTTTGTAAAAGGAGAAAAGGCGCTGGACTTCATTCAGCATGTTGCAATAAACGATGCTTCAAAACTGCAAACTGGCAGGGTGCAGTATTCTGCAATGTGCTATGAAGACGGCGGTATTGTTGATGATCTGCTTATTTATAAAATTGCTGACGATGAATTTTTGCTTGTAATTAACGCATCGAACATTGAGAAGGATTTTAAATGGATGCAAGAAAATAATCAGTTTGGAGTTGAATTAAGAAATGAAAGCGATAATTATTCTCTGCTTGCGGTACAAGGTCCGAATTCATTGAACACACTACAAAAATTAACTGATACACAGATCAATATGGAGTATTATCATTTTACTAATTTAAAGCTCGCAGGTGTTGATATGATATTATCCAGAACAGGCTATACCGGCGAAGTTGGATATGAGCTTTATTTTAAAGGTGATGAAAAAACTGCTGAGGAACTTTGGAATAAAATTTTTGAGGCCGGGAAAGAATTTAACATTCAGCCGGCTGGGTTAGCTGCAAGAGATACATTAAGGTTAGAAATGGGTTTCTGTTTATATGGTAATGACATTGATCAAACTACAAATCCGCTGGAAGCTGGTTTAGGATGGATAACAAAACTTTCAAAACAGAATTTTATCGGAAAAGATGCTTTGGTTAAGATTAAAGAAAATGGATTAAAAAGAAAACTTGTAGCCATAACTTCTGACGAAAAAACTTTTCCAAGACATGGCTATGATATCTCTGTAAATAATAAAAAGATTGGAACAGTAACAAGCGGTACTGTAAGCCCGATGCTTGATAAACCAATTGCATTAGGTTATGTTGAAACTGAATTTTCGGAAATTGAAACTGATGTTAACTTCTTAATTCGTGGAAAAGAAATTCCTGCTAAGGTTGTTAAACTTCCGTTTGTAAAAAGATAATTATTGATATGAAGTTAAATGTTTTTCTTTCATCAGTTATTGTTGATGAACTGTACTTTACAGGTAAAACCACCGTTGTAATAGATGTACTTCGGGCTACATCAACAATTGCAACGGCGATTAATAATAGTGCAAAAGAAATTATTCCTGTTGCATCTGTTGAATTTGCTGTTAAAGTTTCGGGCGGAATATTTGGCGGACAGACTTTGCTCGGCGGTGAAAGAAATACAAAAAAAATCGAAGGCTTTGCACTTGGAAACTCGCCATTTGAATATACTAAAGAAGTAGTCGAAGGCAAGTCGATTATTTTGTTCACAACAAACGGAAGCAAAGCTATTGTTAAAACAAGATACTCTGAAAATCTTTTTACTTGTTCATTTATAAATATTGATGCTGTTGCTGATCATCTGAAAACGTTTGATACTGATATAGAAATTATTTGTGCCGGTAGAAACAATTTTCTTTCTATTGAAGACTCTGTTTGTGCTGGGATGTTAATTTCAAAGATTAAAGAAGTGAAAAAAGATATCTCATTAAATGATTCAGGTACGGCGGTTCTTGCTTTGTATGATAAATATAAAAACAACCTTGTTAAAATGATGCGTGAATCTGATCATGGTAAAATTCTTTTAGAAAATGGATTTGAAGCAGACCTTGAATATTGTGGTCAGATTGGTATATTAAATATTATTCCATCTTATTCAAATGGTGTTCTAAAAAAACTTAAAGTTGATTAGTTAGATAACATTTAATGGCACTGAAGAAGAAAAAAAATGTAAAAGGAAAAAGCACTAAAGACAGCTCAGATAAAAGCTACTTTACCTTTACATCAAAAAACAAGAGACAGATACTAGGATTGTTTCTTGTTGTTTTTGCGATTGTGCTCTTCTTCAGCATAATAACTTTCGATCGTTTTGATGAAGCTAATCTTACTAATCTGCCTGCTGATTTTATAAAATCATTTGATGAAAGAATAGATATACAAAATTGGCTTGGAGTAACAGGTGCACACATTGCGAAGTTCTTTGTTAAAGCTACATTTGGATATTTCTCAATCACAATTCCGGTAGTTCTTTTTTTATGGGGAATATCATTTTTTAAGACTATCGATTTTAAATTCAGATTACATCTCTCAAATCTTTTATTAATAAGCACTTTAATTATTGCCTCATTTTTTGGAGTGCTGCGGTCTAATTACGATTTATTCGGATCAACTTACGAGCTTTCAGGATTTATTGGCGATTATATAGGTAAATTTTTAAGCGGATTGATCGGCGGAATAGGAAGTATTCTTTTATTGGGATTTGGTTTTGTTTCTTTACTGATCTTTGCAGTTGATATTGATATAAAAAATATTCTTTTATTCTTTAAAGATATTTTTTCATTTAATGAGAATGTTGAAGAAGATCAAAAACTGAAAGAGAAAATAGAAGTAAAGGAAAAGGAAAATCTTGACAAGATCAAAAAATTAAGTGACGATAAAAGAAAGAAAAAAGAAAAATATAATAAAGAAGAATTATCAGCCGCTGATTTAATGGAAACTGAAGCAGAGGAACAAACTAATATCAGAATAATACGGAAAAATGACGCACCTGTTCCTGAACCTGAAAATGAAGTAGTTAATGACGAAAACAAAAAAGTTGATATTGTAAAGACCGGAGAGCTTCCCGAGAAGAAAGAGAAGTCGGAAACTGAAAACGAGATGAAACTGCCAAATCAGTGGGAAGAAGAAATTGAGTATAAGTTACCCGGACTGGATTTGCTGGATATGGCACCGGAAGAAGATTATAAAGTTGCTGAAGAAGAACTTACCCGCAATGCAGAACTACTTAAAGACAAGCTGAAGCTTTTTGATATTGAAATAAAAGATATTTCTGTTACTCCTGGTCCGGTTGTTACACTTTATGAAATCGTTCCTGCGCCTGGAGTTAAGATCAGTAAAATAGTTGGTTTGGAAAATGATATTGCACTTGCACTTGCAGCACGCGGAATAAGAATCATTGCTCCGATTCCCGGTAAAAGTGCAATCGGAGTAGAGATACCAAATGCAAAAGCATCATTGGTAAATGCACGCTCAGTTATTGGCAGAATAAATGAGTCTGAAGTTGAACTTCCTCTTGCATTAGGAAAAACCATCAGCGGGGATGTGTATGTTGCAGATCTTGCTAAAATGCCGCACTTACTGATTGCCGGATCAACCGGATCTGGAAAAAGTGTTGGCATTAATATGATAATCAGCAGTTTGCTTTATACAAAGCATCCTTCAGAAGTTAAGTTTACAATGGTTGATCCAAAAAAAATTGAACTGTCTTTCTACAATAAATTACGCAAACATTATTTGGCAGTTTCGCCCGATCTTGATGAAGAGATTATAACAGAGCCTCAGAATGCTGTGCTGATGTTAAAGAGCGTTGAGTATGAAATGGAAAGACGATATGATAAACTTGCAAAAGCCGGGGTACGCAATATTGTTGATTATAATAAAAAAGTTAAAGACCCTAAAACAAAACCACACGATACCGATACAATTAAACATCACCCTATTCCATATATTATTGTTGTTGTTGATGAGCTGGCAGATTTGATGATTACTGCCGGCAAGGATGTGGAAGAACCGATTACAAGATTAGCACAACTTGCGCGTGCAGTTGGAATTCATCTTGTGCTTGCAACTCAGCGTCCTTCAGTTAATGTTATTACCGGCGTTATCAAAGCAAATTTCAGTTCCCGGATTGCATATCAGGTTGCAACAAAAATTGATTCCAGAACAATACTTGATATGAACGGAGCTGAGCAGCTGCTTGGCAGAGGTGATATGCTGTTTCTTCCAACTGGTTCACCAAAACCGATTCGTGTTCAAAATGCCTTTATCTCTACCGAAGAAGTTGAAAAGATTACAAATTTTGTTTACTCACAGCAGGCATACTCCAAACCTTATTTTTTACCTTCTTTATATGATAAGAAAAAAGAATCTTCAACAGGCGTTTCAGCAGATTTAGATCCGATGTTTGAGGAGGCAGCAAAAGTAATTGTTCGCCATCAGCAAGGCTCTGTTTCTTTATTGCAAAGAAGATTAAAATTAGGTTATTCGCGCGCTGCAAGAATTGTTGATCAGCTTGAGGAAGCCGGTATTGTGGGTCCAAATGACGGAAGCAAAGCTAGAACTGTTCTTGTTGAAAATGAAGAGCAGCTTGAAACAATTCTTAGAAATTTGTAGTCAAAACATAAAATTATTTATTAAAATATTTTGAGTCCAAAATGAAAACGATTTTAAGTTTAATTATACTTTTTTGTTCAACAGTTTCTTTCAGTCAGACTGCAGAATCTGTTTTAAAATCATTACAATCAAAAATTAATTCTATTGCTGATTTAAGTGCTAATGTTACTCAAAGCACAAATGGCAAATCAAGTTTATCCGGCAAGTTATTCTTTAAAAAAGAAAACAATTTAAGATTAGAGTTTGGTAGTCAAACAATTATTGCAGACGGAAAGACTTCGTGGAATTATGATCAGAAGAACAAAAAAGTAATTATCAGCAATTATGATGAAAATGGTGCAGGACTTTTATCAATAGATTATCTTGTAAATGAATATCCAAAGGAATGTAATTTGTCTTTATCATCCGAAGGAAGCAAAACAGTATTAGTTTTAAAACCGAAATCCAAAAAAAGCAGTACAGGCGAGATTAAGTTAACAATTAATAAAGATAATCTGATTGATAAAGCAGTCATCATGAATCAGGCGGTAGGTGATATGGAGGTTAGTTTTTCAAACTATAAACTCAATAATAATTTACCCGAGTCATTGTTTACATTTACTGCTCCGGAAGGAACTGCTATAGTTGACATCAGATAAACCTAACAGATTTGGCAGAATCGGTACACTGATAAACTATGGGATTTCCATAATTCTTGCCATTATATTTTTATATATAGCATTTAATGATGTAGATTTCAGCGAAGTACTTGAAATCGTTTCCAGCGCAAATTTATTTTGGGTTATAATTTTTATAATTATAACGATGCTTGGGCATTACTTCCGTGCACTTAGATGGAAGTATATTTTAAACTCTGTTAAACCAGATACATCAATGAAAAATCTTTTTGGTTCTTTGATGGTTGGATACGGAGTTAATTGTGTTACACCAAAACTTGGAGAAGTCACTCGTGCTGTTTTAATCGGTAAATGGGAAGGATTATCGCGTTCGTCGATGTTTGGAACAGTTATACTTGAAAGAGTTATTGATATTATAATGATTGGTGTATCAATTATAATTGCACTTTTTTTAACAGGAGTAAGTTTATCCGCAAAATTTCCCTGGCTTGTTACTTCTCTTTATATAATGGGTGGAATTACAATTATCTCAATCGTTTTAGTTTATTTTGTTTTGCGGACTAAAGAAAAATTTTCTGTGTTCATCATAAAATTTGTTGGAAAAATCTCTGACAAGTTTGCTGAAAGAGCTGCTTATATCTTTACAATGCTTGCCGAAGGTTTTGCAAGTATAAAAGGGACAAGAAATTATTTCTGGACGATTTTCTGGTCGGTTGCAATTATTGTTTTGTATGCATTTGGTTCTTATGCCGGAATGCTGATGCTTGATATGCAAAAAGTACAACCCGTAACATTTGGAATGGGATGGATTATTATGAGCATAAGTGCAATAGGAGTTATGATTCCTACACCCGGGAATACAGGTTCATATCATACACTTGCAAAGTCATCATTAGTTTTGATTTTCGGATTTGATGAAACTATAAGTGCTGCCTATGCATTTTTAACACATATTATAGGATATATTTTATTTATCATCACCGCACTTATAATGTTTTTTTTAATTAATAAACACCGCGATAATTTATTTAAAGTAGTTGAAACTGAAATAAGGGAAATATGAAAAATATAATTCTTGTATTAGCACTAATTACAGTTCCTTTTTTAACAATGGCTCAAAAGGAAAACGAAGTAAGAGCATCGATGGGAATTGATTTTATCAGTGTTCCTGAATTAAAAGATTATCTTGAAGCAAATTATACTGACAAGCTTAGTGATTTTAGTTCTGCTGTAAATTTCTCAGGTTCTTACGGCAGAAAGATTTCTGATAATTCACAACTTGAATTAGAAATCGGATACTTGTTAAATTCTTACAATGGAAGTTCGCTTAGCGGCAATTACGATTTGAGCTATTCTTTAGTTATGCCCTCGTTGTTATATAATTTTGTAATTGCAGACGAAGGATATAACTTTAAATTTGGAGGTGGTGCCGGTGTAAGGCTTTTATATATTACAGAAAAACTTCCAGCAGATCCTAATAATTATGATTACTCATCATTGGGGTTTGGATTTCTGTTAAGAGCTGCAGGAAATACCGCTATCGCAAAGGATGTTTATGCACATATTGCTGCTGATATACGATATGATTCACTTGGTGAGCCAGACAGTAACGCTTCCGCAAATAAAGTTGAGAGTGTAAATTTTAGTTCATTGTCGTTTGGTGTCAGGCTTGGAATTTCTTATCAGTTTTAAGGAGGTTGTTTGAGTATTATTGATGCAATTATTTTGGGCATAATTCAGGGACTTACTGAATTTCTTCCGATAAGCAGTACCGGTCATTTGACTCTTGCAGGAAAATTTATGGGCTTAATTTCTGAAGAGCATCCGGAACAATGGACATCTTTTATTGCTGTTATTCAACTCGGAACTATGGTTTCAATTCTGGTTTATTTCTGGAAAGATCTGTGGACGATTTTTCTTGAATTCATACAAAATAATCTGCTAAAAAGAGTTAAATATTCGGAGCAGACTCTTAATTCAAAACTTGGCTGGATGATAATTATCGGAACGGTTCCAATTGTTGTAATTGGATTATTATTTAAAGATGCAATTGAAGGAGCATTAACAAAAAACCTGTATGTAATTGGCGGAAGTCTGATTGTACTGGCAGTAATACTGGCAGCAGCAGAAAAAACCGCCGGATTTAAAAAAGATATGAAGGATATTACTTTATTTGATTCTATTATGATTGGCATTGCACAGGCAGTAGCATTGATACCGGGTTCCTCGCGGTCAGGAACAACAATAACAGGAGGTTTGTTTTTAGGTTTAAAACGGGATGTTGCCGCAAGATTTTCATTTCTTCTGAGTGTGCCTGCCGTGCTTGCAAGCGGCTTGCTTCAATTAAAAGAATCTTTGGCATTTATTAATTTTGATATAGCTATTAATCTTATAATTGCCACATTGATTTCTGGTATCAGTGGTTATCTTGCAATAGATTTTTTACTTAAGTATTTGAAAAAGAATACAACTTTTGTTTTTATTTTCTATCGGATAGCTCTTGGTGTGTTAATTTTAATTTTACTTTATTCAAATATTATAAAACCATAAAGGAGGAAAAATGAAAAAACTTTTTTTAACAGCGATTTTATTTTCGCTTGTCTTTACTTCAAACATAATATCACAAAAAAAGGATAATGCAAAAATGTCAGATAGCATAACAGTAGCAGTAATTAAAACAAATATGGGAACCATTGAGCTGGAATTATTTGAAAAGGCAGCTCCAAAGACCGTAGAAAACTTTGTCGGACTTGCAAAGAAGGGTTATTACAACGGTGTAATTTTTCATAGAGTTATTGATGGCTTTATGATTCAGGGCGGCGATCCGACCGGAACCGGAAGAGGCGGAGAAAGTATTTGGGGCAAAAAATTTAATGATGAATTTGTTGATTCATTAAAACACGATAGCGAAGGTATTTTGTCAATGGCTAATGCTGGACCAAATACTAACGGAAGTCAGTTTTTTATTACACTGGTCCCGACCCCCTGGCTGGATAATCGTCATACTGTTTTTGGTAAAGTCATTCAAGGGATGGATGTAGTTAAAGCAATTGGTAAAGTTGAAAGGAATCCACAGGATAGACCATTAAAAGATGTTGTAATGGAAAGCGTAACAATAGAAAAAAGATAATTAAAGAAAAATAAGATGACATCCTTAAAAGATGTCATCTTTTTTATATTCAATGGCAAAAACCAAAGCTCAGGCAATTCAGGAAATACAAAAACAGTTAAAACAAAAAAAGATTTTACCTGTTTATTACTTATTTGGGGAAGATACATACAGCATTGAAACTGCACATAAAGCTATTGAGGAGTATTTAAATCCTTTTATTGCTTCTGACTTCGATAAAGAAACTTATTACGGGGAAAAACAAACCTTTGCTAATATAATCGGATTAGCCTCAACATTTCCTTTCGGTTCTGAAAAAAAACTTATTACTCTTAGACAAGCAGAAAAAGTAAAAGATAAAAAAGAACTGCTAACTTATCTAAAGACACCGGCAGACTTTTCTGTTATTATTCTATTACACGAAGGCTCTGTAAGTAATCTCGAATCAGAACCATATAAAACACTTTTTAATCAGGGCTATCTTTTTGAAGCCAGAGAGTTAAAAGGAAATTCTTTAATAGAGTGGATAATTTTAATTGCTGAAAAGAACGGCAAAAAGATATCTTATGAAAACGCACAGCTGCTTATGGATATATCCGGTGAAAACAGAAGCTCGCTTGAAGCACAGCTCGAGAAAATAATTCTCTATATCGGTGAAAGCAAAGAAATAACGATCGAAAGTATAAGAGGACTTTCAACATCATTAAAACAATACACTATTTTCGATTTGCAGAATGCTTTGGCAAAGAGAAATAAAAATAATGCATTAAAGGTTGCATATAATCTTTTAAAAAACGGTACTAGTCCAATACAAATAATTGGGATGCTTAATAAGTATTTTACAGGATTAGCAAGATTGACAGAACTTTATGACTTGAAAACGAACGAATATCAGCTTGCAAGAATTCTGGGAACACATACATACTACTTACCTGAATATCGTGAAGCGAGAAAATTATATTCAAACAAACAACTTGCTGATGTTTTTTCTGCATTGCTTAAAGCAGATATTTCTTCGAAAACTACATCAATTGATGATTATACACTAATTACGGTTTTAATTGCAGAAATAGTTAAGGACTGAGAAAATCAGTTTAACATATAATAATTCAGGTCTTTTTAGTAATTTTCAAATAAAAATTGAAACAAAATTTATACTAACCAAGTAAAAGTTGTCTGGTGGAAAGAAATTTTAACGATTTATCCGATGAAGAGCTTATACTTGAATTTCAAAACAGCGGAAATGAAAAAGCATTTGAGATTCTGGTAAGCAGGTTTAAAAATCCGTTAATAAATTTTGTGTACAGATTTCTTGGTGATTATGATAATTGTGTGGATGTAGTGCAGGATACTTTTATAAAAGTTTACAGATATAAAGACAGCTATAGTTCTTTGGCAAAATTTTCAACCTGGATTTATACAATTGCAGGTAATCTTGCCCGTACTGAATATAAGCGTAAGCGAAGGAAAAATTTCTTTTCCATTAACAGTTATGGTGAAGAGCAAAAAACATTTGATATTCCTGATGAAGCTTATAGACCGGATATTCAGACTGATATGAAAATTAAAAGTGAAATTATTCAGAAAGCATTATTGAAAGTTAGAGATACTTATCGCGAAGCAGTGATTTTAAGAGATATACAGGAATTGTCTTATGAAGAAATAGCAGAAATTATGCAAATTGAAATAGGAACTGTAAAATCACGGATTAATCGCGGCAGAGCAGAGCTGCAAAAATATCTTAAAGATATTTATAAGGATTGAGTCAAATGAGTGATGAAGATATAAATAAAAAGTTATTAGAAGATTTAAAAAATCTACCCGGTATTAATGCACCAAAAAACTTTGAAACAGAGTTATTAAGGAAGATTAATTCATCTGATAAAACTCAGAAAAAAAGTTTTTGGAAAAATCTTTTGACTCCTCCAAAACTTGTACCGGCTGCAGTTGTTCTGGCTTCAGCAATTATTATTTTCTTTGTTGTTGATGGTAATCCAGAGGTTATGGAAGATCCATTGAGTATTGAACCGCGCTTAAGAGAGGATATTTATAGAGCTGAAACGATGGATGATATAATTCTTCAGAATGGGGCTGAAGAACTAACTAATGAAACCAAACCTGAACAAAAAACCATCAAGCAAGAATCAGTAAAAGAAAGGTTTAAGGATAAAACAGCTAAGGGTGAAGAGGAAAAGCCTGAGGGAGTGCTTGGTACCAATCGCGGTATAATTCCCGAAGTATCTTATAATGAAAAATCTACTGCTGACAGCAATCAATCTAATGAAGTTCAAAAGCTGGAAGAAAATCAATTTCAGGTGCCGGTTAATGTAAGCTCACAGGAAATAAGCAAAAAAAACTTAAATTTTATGCAGCGAAGTTTATCCACACAGGAAAGACAAGAAGTTCAACAGCTGAAAATGAAAACTGAGAGTCAAAAATCTGCTGATAACGAACAAAAATCAGAGAAAACACCTTAAAACATTTATTGGATAATTTAGCTTAAACACATATATTTACAGCCACGATTTTTGAAAAACCAAATAATTAGGAATGATATGAAACCAGGAATTCACCCTGAATATAAACCAGTTGTATTTCAAGATGCATCTTGTGATTTTGCAATTTTGACCAGATCAACGATTAAAACAAATGATACGATTGAATGGACTGATGGTAAGACTTATCCGTTAGTAAAGTTGGATATATCAAGCGGTTCACATCCGTTTTTTACAGGCAAGCAGAAACTGCTTGATACTGCTGGTAGAGTTGAGAAGTTCAATAAAAAATACAGCAAAAAGAAATAATAGTTTTTTGAGGTGTGATAAACCCCGAACATTCGGGGTTTTTTATTTTAATGGTTTATCCGGTTTAGGATATTCTGTTCTTTGTTTGGCAATTGACTCAAGCGGATATATTTGGGCAGGTGCAGATATGAACGGAGTGTATAGAACAGCAGGAAGAACAGTACCTGTCGAACTCTCATCTTTTTCCACAAAAGTAAACGGTAATAATGTTTTGCTTACCTGGGTTACTGCCTCAGAGATAAATAATCTGGGATTTCACATCGAAAGACAAGATACGAAAAATGAGGAATGGAAAAACATCGGTTTTGTAAATGGAAGCGGAGCATCAACAGAACTGCAATCATATTCTTATGTAGATGAAAATCTTTCTGCAGGTAAATATCAATACATACTAAAACAAATAGATTAGGATGGAACGTTTGAATACTCAAATACAATTGAAGTTGAAATAAGTATTCCAACAAGATTTTCTTTAAATCAAAATTTCCCGAATCACTTTAATCCTGTAACCAGTATTCAGTATGCAATTGCCAACAAACAATTTGTAACATTAAAAGTTTATGATATTCTTGGCAAAGAAATAACAACTCTTGTAAATGAAAACAAAGAAGCAGGTAATTACAGTGTTGATTTTAATGCAGCAGAATTACCAAGCGGAGTTTATATCTACCAATTATCAACGGCTGATTTTACCCAAATAAAGAAAATGATATTGACAAAATAATATTCTACATCACAAGTTTTACAAATTCGTCTTTTTTATTTCTATATTTTGGATAAGATTTTATTTGATTACTCTGATATCAAAATTCAATTATGAAAAACAACCTTAAAAAAATTATTATCTCAGCAGTTATTCTGGTTTTGCTTTTAATAATCCTGCTGCCAAAACTTCTTTCCTCATCTTCAGTAAAAAACAGCAATCTTGCAGGCAACAAACCGGATCAGATAATTTCTGTTAAGGCGTACATAATTAAACCCGAAACAGTTGATAATAAAGTTCTTACCACAGGAACAATTTTAGCAAATGAAGAAGTAGAGCTGAAGAGTGAAGTTGCAGGAAAGATCACAAAAATTCTTTTCAGCGAAGGAAGCTATGTTAATAAAGGTGATCTTCTGGTTAAAATAAACGATGCGGATCTACAGGCTCAATTAAGAAGAGCAGAGTCAAAGGTTAAACTTGCTGAAGAAAAAGAATTCAGACAAAGACAATTACGTGATGGAAATCTGATAAGTCAGGAAGAATATGATAATACGGTAAGTGAACTTAATGTAAACAAAGCAGATTATGATTTAATTAAAGCACAGATTGATAAAACAGAAATTCGCGCACCTTTTAGCGGCACTATAGGATTACGATCAGTTAGCGAGGGAAGTTATCTTACAACAGCCACTGTTATAGCTACTTTTCAAAATCTGAATATTATTAAGGTTGATTTTTCTATCCCTGAAAAATATTCAACATCAGTAAAAAAAGGAGATGAGTTAGATTTTAGGATAAGCGGTAGTGCAACTGTTTTTAAAGCAAAAATTTATGCAATAGAACCTAAGATTGATCCAGGAACAAGGACATTGAAAATAAGGGCAATATGCAATTCAAATTATTCTGAGTTGATTCCGGGAGCGTTTGCAAATGTTGAACTTAGTCTTAAAAAAATCAATGATGCAATCTTAGTTCCTTCTGTTGCAATTGTTCCCGAATTAAAAGGTCAGAAGGTATATCTATACAAAAATGGAGTAGTAGCTCAGCAAAATGTAGAAATTGGTATAAGAGAGGAAACCTCTATTCAGATCGTCTCAGGATTAAATGCCGGTGATACAGTAATAACTTCGGGGATACTTCAAATAAAACCTATGTCAAAAGTTACTATTTCTGAGTTCGTTAAATAAGAAGTTATAAATGAGTCTTTCTTCAATAAGCATACAACGTCCTGTTCTCGCGATGGTTATGTCTATAATCATCATAGTATTTGGAGTCTTAGGTTATACCTATCTTGGAGTAAGAGAATTTCCCTCAGTTGATCCTCCAATAATCACGGTTTCAACCAATTATGTCGGAGCTAATGCTGATGTTATTGAAAGCCAGATTACAGAACCATTGGAAGAATCAATAAATGGAATTGCCGGTATTAAATCATTAACATCTGCAAGCCGGGATGGAAGAAGCACAATTACTGTTGAATTTGATATTGATATTGATATGGAAGCAGCGGCAAATGATGTGCGTGATAGAGTATCAAGAGCCTTATTTAATCTTCCTCCTGATATTGATATGCCGATTGTATCAAAAGCGGATGCAGATGCAACTCCCATTGTGTTTCTTAATATCCAAAGCGATACCAGAAGTTTGCTTGAGCTGAGTGAAATTGCAAATAATATTTTTAAAGAAAGACTGCAAACTATTAACGGAGTTGGTTCAGTTCAGATTTGGGGCGAAAGAAAATATGCAATGAGATTGTGGCTTGACCCAGCTAAACTTGCGGCTTTCCGTCTTTCACCTGTTGATGTCAGAAATGCTTTGAACAGAGAAAACGTTGAACTACCCTCAGGCAGAATTGAAGGAGATAATACGGAGCTTTCTATCAGAACAATCGGAAGACTACAGACTGAAGTTGAATTTGATAATCTTATTATTAAAGAGGCTGGCGGAAATATAGTAAGAGTCAAAGATGTAGGGCACTCGCAGCTTGGTGCCGAGAATGAACGTACTATTTTGAAGCGCGACGGAATTCCGATGGTTGGTGTTGTGTTAATTTCACAGGCTGGTGCAAATAATATTGCAATTGCAGATGAATTTTATAAAAGACTTGAAGTAATAAAGAAAAGTCTGCCGCCTGATATTAAAACAGGTATCGGTTTTGATATTACAACCTTTATCCGCAATTCAATTAAAGAAGTGGAAGAAACAATAATGCTTGCATTTTCTTTGGTTGTACTAATAATATTTTTGTTTTTACGTGATTGGAGAACTACTCTGATCCCGATACTTGTAATACCGATCTCATTAATCGGTACGTTTTTTATAATGTATATTGCCGATTTTTCAATCAATGTTTTAACATTACTTGGTATTGTTCTGGCAATCGGGATGGTTGTTGACGATGCGATTGTTGTTCTTGAGAACATCTATACCAAGATTGAAAACAAAATGGACCCTGTTGAAGCTGGAAGAAAAGGATCCGCAGAAATATTTTTTGCTGTAATATCAACCACCATTGCTCTATCTGCTGTATTTATGCCGGTTATCTTTTTGCAGGGCATTACAGGAAGATTATTCCGCGAATTTGGTATAGTTGTAGCCGGCTCGGTTATTATCTCCGCTTTTGTTGCCCTTACTTTAACTCCAATGTTAAGTACAAAAATTCTCAAACGCAGAGAGCATCACAATTGGTTTTACAATTTAACCGAACCATTTTTTGTTTCCTTCAATAATACTTATCAAAGACAACTTAAATATTTTATTGAACATAGATGGCTTGCATTTCCTGTTACATTTGCCGCGCTGGCATTGATTTATGTTATTTACTCAGTATTGCCAACAGAACTTGCACCGCTTGAAGACAGAGGAAGACTTAATCTAAGTATAACAGCTCAGGAAGGCGCTACATTTGAATATATGGAGCGGTATATTGATGAGACAGTACAAGTCTTAAAGGACAAAGTACCTGAGAAGGAAGGCATAATCTCGATAACATCTCCCGGCTGGGGAGCTTCTTCAGTTAACTCCGGCTCTATAAACCTGATTTTAAAAGATGCAGGAAGCAGGGAAAGATCTCAGCAACAAATAGCTGATGATTTAACTCCGGTTGTAAGCAGTTTAAGCGGAGCCAGAACATTCATTACTCAACAGCAGACAATCGGCGGCAGACGAGCCGGGTTACCAATACAATTTGTTTTACAGGCACCAAATTTCGAAACATTACGAAAATTTTTACCTCTTTTTATTGAGGAAGCAAAAAAAACTGAAGCCTTTACTGTAGTTGAGACAAATCTTAAGTTTAATAAACCGGAACTTAAAATTTCGATTGACAGACAAAAAGCAAGAGCGCTTGGTGTTTCTACAATTGATATTGCTCAAACAATTCAATCAGCATTCAGCGGACAAAGATTTGGATATTTTATTAAAGATGGAAAGCAATATCAGGTGATTGGACAATTTTCCAGAGAGAACCGTGATGCACCGATTGATCTGAAATCAACTTATGTAAAAAATAATAACGGAGAATTGATTCAGCTTGATAATGTTGTTTATGTAGATGAACAAAGCGCGCCGCCTCAGTTGTTCAGATTTAACCGCTATGTTTCTGCTACTGTTTCTGCTGGATTAGCTCCGGGTGTCTCACTGGGCGAAGGAATCGATATAATGTACAGTGTTGCTGATAATGTACTTGATGAAAAATTTTCAACAGCGTTAGACGGAGTGTCAAAGGAATTTAAGGAAAGTTCAACCAGTCTTGTTTTTGCATTTTTGCTTGCTCTTGGATTGATATATTTAATACTTGCCGCACAGTTTGAGAGCTTCCGTGATCCGTTTATAATATTATTTACTGTTCCGCTTGCATTGTTAGGGGCATTGTTCTCGCTTTGGTATTTTAATCAGACACTAAATATCTTTAGCGAGATAGGAATTATCATGCTCATTGGTCTAGTTACAAAAAATGGAATTTTAATTGTTGAATTTGCAAATCAAAGAAAGGCATCCGGCTTAACAAAGAATGAAGCAGTTATAAATGCAGCTGCTGCCCGTTTAAGACCTATATTAATGACCAGTCTTTCAACAGTGCTAGGAATTTTACCAATTGCACTGGCAATTGGTGCTGGTTCTGAAAGCAGAGTTTCTATGGGTATTGCAGTAATTGGCGGACTGATACTTTCGACATTTTTAACGCTGTTTATTATTCCTGCAATCTATTCCTTCTTCTCAAGAAAAACTGCTGCTGTAACAAACGTAACTGAATAATAGATTATAAAATTTAATCGCATTTTGGTTATGCATTTACTGATATTTTCAGAATCATTTCTAAAATATTTTTTTAATGAGAACGCCGGGTGCTGAAAACTGTATTACTGTTTAAAGATCATTAGATTGAAAGCAGTACTTTCAGCACATCAAAAAATTTTACCCAATAAGTCCGTTAGCCATATTTAAGTAAAGAATCTTTACTCAAAAAATGTTAAATTCCATTGTTAATTTCTTAAGGATTAAAAGCTTTGCAGATATGCATATTTGAAGATGAAAATTATTCTAATCTGGAGCCGTTAGTTTACTCCAGACCTGTTTATGATCTCTTTTGTGGGGTTGAATCACTAAAACAGAGAATAATAAGTAGTTATGGTAATGTTAAGATTACACTTCACTGCCGACCTTATTTGGAAGAGGCGGTAAAGCGTAATAACCCTGCCTGTTTTGTTAACAGAATAGAAGAATCAGAATGTTTATTTATCAATGGAAGAGTTATTGCTCCGCCAAACATATCTGAATTGCTTCCACTGACAAGTTCTGAAGATAAAGTATTTGTAAATGAAGATACAGTTGTTGCCGCTTATCTGTCAGGAACAAATCTAAAGTATAAATTAGCACATTTAAAAGATCTTTTTTCGATAAATGATTTTAATAGTCTTCCGATAAAGATATTAGATCTTAAGTGCGCTAATTATTTATGGGATATGATTTTTTACAATGGTTCCCAGATAGCATTGGATTTTAACCGTTTTAAGATGCTTAACAAAGAGAATTTTATAAGTCAGGCTGAGCATCATATTCGGCTAATAGACAAAGAAAATATTTTCATTGGAAGAAATGTTATTATTAAACCGGGTGTTGTTATTGACGCTTCAAACGGACCGGTGATAATTGATGATGATGTTTTCATTTATCCTAATTCCTTTATTGAGGGTCCCTGCTTTATCGGAGCTTCAACTAAAATAAAAGCAGGAGCAACAATTTATGGAAATACATCCATTGGTAAAGTTTGTAAAATAGGCGGTGAGGTTGAAGGATCCATTTTTATGGATTACTCAAATAAGCAGCATGCAGGATTTATCGGACATTCATATATCGGCAGCTGGGTTAATCTTGGTGCAGGTACAAATAACAGCGATCTTAAAAACAATTATTCCTTAATTAAAATTAATTTAAGCAATAAAGTAGTTGATAGTAACCATCGCTTTTTAGGGATGATGATAGGAGACCACTCTAAAAGTGCTATTAACACAAAGTTTAACACAGGTACTGTTGTTGGTTTTGCTTGTAATATTTTTTCTTCGGGATTTCCGGATAAATACATACCATCATTTATCTGGGGCGGAGATAGTTCATCAAAGGTTTACGATGTTAATAAAGCAATAGAGACAGCAAGAATAGTAATAAACAGAAGAAATATCGATTTTGATAGTGTTGATGAGAAATTATTTAAATTTATTTTTGAATTGACTCAATCAGACAGAGAAAAAAGAGGTTATTAGTTGGAAGACTTTAACGCACAAAGTAAAGAACAAAATAAATTGAATGAATCAGAAAATAACAACGATCAGATTAATGAAATTAAAGATCCTGTACATTTAGAAGAACACAAAGTGATTGATCTTTATCAGGGAGTAAGAGGGCTTGCGGTTAAAATACTTAACCGTGTAGAAAGAACTGATGCTTATCTGGAAAAATTACTTGATAATGAGTTAAGAAATTCAGAGCTGAATGGACCTGATAAAGCCTTACTTTACGAAATTGTCCATGGAGTTACAAGATGGCAGGGCAGACTTGATTGGATACTTAACGGATTTTATAAAGGACAGTTTTCAAAGGCAATTCCCAATCTAAAAAATGGTTTACGCGTTGCACTTTATCAGATTATGTTTCTTGACAGAATTCCTGATCATGCTGCTGTTAATGAAGCAGTGGAATTTGTAAAAAAACTTCAAGGGCAAAAACCCGCAGATCTTACCAATGCTGTTTTAAGAAATATTATTCGAAACAAAAGTGCTATACGGTATCCGGATCCAAATGAAGATATTATCGGCTATCTGAGCGCTTATTATTCTCATCCTTCCTGGATGGTAAAAAGATATCTTGAAAGATTTGGCAGAGAAGAAACAGAAAAACTCCTGATTGCAAATAATGAAAAACCATATCTCACCCTGCGTGTTAATGCAATTAAAGCTGATATCGCCGGCTTCAAAGCTTTATTGGAACAAGTTAATCTAAAATATCGTCCGGGAAAATTTCTCGAAGAATTTGTTCAGCTTCAAAACCTTACTAACATAACAGCATGGGAATATTATCAGAAAGGTTATTTTAATATACAAGATGAAAGCGCAGGCTTGGCAGTCAGATTGCTCGACGTTCACCCCGGGATGAATGTTCTTGATATGTGCTCAGCACCGGGAGGAAAAACTGCATATCTCGGTTCTCTAATGAAAAATCAGGGAAAGATAACTGCGCTTGACAGATATGAGGGAAGATTGAATCTTGTCAGAAAAAATAATGATCGGCTTGGATTAAAGATTGTTGAAACCATTGAAATCGACGCACTTGAATATGAATCAGAGCCTTATGACAGAGTGCTTGCTGATGTTCCCTGCAGCGGTACAGGCACGTTATCAAAAAAGCCGGATATCAAATGGAAAAAAGATATTTTTGATTTAAGAAAAATGACAGATAATCAGTTGAAACTTTTATCCAAAGCATCTGCTTTGGTTAAAAAGGGCGGAGTTATAGTTTATAGTACCTGTTCAATTGAACCAGAAGAAAATTATGAGATTGTTAAAAAGTTTTTAGAAACACATCCGGATTTTAGATTTGAATCAGCAAAAGGAAAACTTGCTGATAGTCTTGTTGATGAAAATGGCTGTATTCAGACTTTTCCTCATAAACATTTAATGGATGGTGCATTTGCCGCAAAACTTATCAGAATTAATTAAAAAAATATTTCAATATTATGTTAAACAAATTTGCTGATGAACTAAAAAAGAAAAGAGAAGAAAGCGGATTAACCCTGCAGCAGCTTGCAACAAAAACCAGAATTGATTTGAAATTTCTGGAGGCTATTGAACAGGGAAATTTTGCCTTTTTACCCGAACTTTATGTTAAGGCTTTTGTTAAACAGTTTGCTAAAACTATAGGACTTGATGAAAACATTATTCTAAAGAAGTATGAAGCCGCAAAAGAAGGTAAAGAATATGATTTGAATCCACCTGATACCAAACAGGAAAAAGAATCATCAAAAGATATTGAAGAGAAAACAAATGAACAGGAAGCCGAAAAATCAGTTACACCCGAAGTTGAAAAGCAAAAACCTGTTGTTACACCAGTTCAGCAAATTAAATCGTATGTTGATGAAACGAAACCAAAAACTATAGAAGATGAAAGTAAAGCAAATAAGCAGTTGATGATATTCGGACTCGGCGGGGTTGGTCTTATTATTGTTTTTGCATTGGTTTATTTTTTATTCTTTAATCAAAACAATAAAATTATTGTAGAAGAAATTCCAATTGATGAAGCTATTGAAGAAAGTAATCAAAGATACATTGAAGAACGGGCTGATATACAAGTACCGGATGACAGTGCTTCAGTACACATATCTTCTGATAGCTTATACCTGACATTTTATTCAAAAGATACTTCATGGATTTTTGTGGTTCTTGATAACAATCGCACACAGGAATTTACCTTAACTCCTAATTCAAAGATGAGCGTTGCTGCAGCTAATAATTTTAAAGCAATCGTTGGCAATTCAGGGGCAGTTACTCTGCAGCTTAATAATAAAAATGTTGACTTTGCCGGCAAAAGCGGGTCGGTAAAATATTTCAAATTAGATAAAGCGGGTCTTGTGTATCTAAACTCTCCGCCTAAAATTGATCAGGAATAATGACAGCATCTGTTGAAAAAAGAATTGAAGAGCTGCGTAAAGAAATTTTAAGGCATGATTATAATTATTATGTGCTAGCACAGCCTGTTATAAGTGATGAAAAATACGATCTGCTTGTAAAAGAATTAGAGAAACTTGAAAGTGAAAATCCTCAACTGATTACAGAAGACTCACCAACACAAAGAGTAGGGAAAGATCTAACTAAAGAATTTAAACCTGTAAAACATAAAATTCCGATGCTCAGCCTTTCTAACACTTATGATGAACAGGACTTGTTTGATTTTGACAGAAGGGTTAGAGAAAGCTTATCTGAAGATGATAAACCCGAGTATGTTGTTGAGCTGAAGATTGATGGTGCATCAGTAAGTATCAATTATGTAAACGGAAAACTTAAAACTGCTGCTACCAGGGGTGATGGCTCAGTAGGCGAAGAAATTACCAACAATGTAAAAACAATTCGCTCAGTCCCTTTGAAGATAGATACCGAATTAATAAATAAATATCATCTTGAGGATTTTGAAGTACGCGGCGAAGTTTTTATGAAAATTGAAGACTTTAATCTCCTTAATAAAGAAAGAGAAGCTAAAGGGGAAAAACTTTTTGCAAATCCGCGCAACTCAACAGCAGGCACCTTAAAACTTCAGGACCCTAAAATTGTTGCATCAAGAAAACTTAATGTTTTCCTGTACTCATTAATTAATGAAGATGAAGTACTTGTCTCTCAGGAACAGAATCTAAAACTTCTGAAACAACTTGGGTTCAATGTTAATGATAAGTTTGTTGTGTGTAAGAATATTCAGGATGTGTTAAAAGTCTGTGAAAAGTTTGAACAAATAAGAGATACACTTGATTATGAAATTGACGGAGCAGTGGTAAAGGTAAATTCTGTTAAGCAGCAAAATATACTTGGTAATATTGCTAAATCACCCCGCTGGGCAGTAGCATATAAATTTAAAGCAAAGCAGGCATTTACAAAATTGCTGGGAATTACCTGGCAGGTTGGCAGAACAGGTGCAATAACCCCTGTTGCTGAATTGGAACCGGTTCAGCTTGCAGGCTCTACAATAAGCAGGGCAACGCTGCATAACTTTGATGAGATACAAAGAAAAGATATTAGGGTTGGTGATACTGTTATAATTGAAAAAGGCGGAGATGTTATTCCCAAAATTATTTCGGTTGTAGTTGATGAAAGACCAAAAAGAAGCTCACCAACAATCCCGCCCGATAAATGTCCGGTTTGTAAATCAAAATTATTTAAACCTGAAAACGAAGTAGCACTTTATTGTGAAAACACAGAGTGTCTTGCTCAAATAAAGGGAAGGCTAATCCATTTTGCATCACGAGGAGCGATGGATATTGAAGGGTTGGGTGATGCATTAATAGACCTTTTTACAGACAAAGGCTTTATCAAAAATTTTTCTGATATCTATAAGCTAAAAGATAAGAGATCAGAATTAATTCAAATTGAAAGACTAGGTGAAAAAAGTATTGATAACCTTTTAAATGCTGTTGAAAAAAGTAAAAGTCAGCCTTTTCCAAAAGTACTTTTTGCAATAGGGATCAGATATGTTGGAGCAGGTGCGGCACAAAAAATTGCAGATCATTTTAATTCGATTGATAATCTTATTAAAGCGTCAGAAGAAGAAATATCCTCAATCTACGAAATTGGTCCAAGCATAAGTAAAAGTATAAAACAGTTTTTTGCCGATAAAAAAAATATCAGACTGATAGAGGAATTAAAAAAAGCAGGACTTAATTTTGTATCTGAGAAAAGGGAAATTAAAAAATCTTACTTTACAGGTAAAACATTTGTCTTAACCGGAACGCTATCTGGTTTTTCAAGAGATGAAGCAGCAGCTCGTATCACTGCACTTGGTGGTAAAGTTGCTTCAGCAGTAAGTAAGAATACCGATTTTGTTGTTGCAGGTGAAAAAGCCGGGTCTAAATTATCTAAGGCTGAATCTTTAGGAATTAAAGTTATAGATGAATCAGCTTTTCTTGATATGTTAAAAGAAAATGAATAAAGATGATTGAATCAATTAAAAATAATATTTCAAGATTTTTTATATCTAATAAATTAAAGCACAATGAATTGAGTGAGCAGGACTTTTCCCAGGCACTTAAGCGTTCAGGCTCATTTTTAGTTTTAATGCCTGAGGATGAAAAGGATTTTAGAGCAAGTTTTGTTGTTCTTGAACATCTTGATCACCTTAATAAAGCTGTAAAAATTTTAACCCGCGATTATCGGATAAGCCTAATGCCTGCAAAGTTCAGAAACAGATCAATTGAGTTTGGAGTAAACGATCTTAACAAACTAAATCTGCCCAGTCATAAACTGATTGGTAAACTTTCTGAGATGAAATATGACGGAGTTATTGATCTTAACAGAAAAGATGAGTTGTTTTACAGCTATGCAGCAAATATCGTTAACGCGAAAATCAGGATAGGTTATTCAAAAAAGAATTCGGATAAATACTATAATTTTCAGATAGCGAATAATGATGTAGAGTCAGAGGTATCGTATAGTAATTTCTTAAATTGTTTAAAAATGTTTTAGGGTGCTTTATGAATTTTGAAACAAAACATTTTGGAGATGTAACAGTTTTCAAATTAAATGAAAAAAGACTGGATACAAGTATTTCAGGTTTGCTTAAAGGGGAGTTTACAATGATTCTGAAGGTTGAAGGAGTTAATAAGTTTATAATTGATTTAAGCGAAGTTGAAAGCTGTGACAGCTCCGGCTTAAGTGCTATACTTGTTGCAAACAGAATTGTCTCTGCAAACGAAGGGCAAATGAGACTTGCTGCGCCGTCAGAGAAAGTTCACAACCTGATTAAAATTACTCAACTTGACCGCGTTTTACCGGTTACATCTACAGTTGATGAAGCATTAAAGGACCTTGGGAGTTAAGTGCAGCATTTATCTTATATCGATTATACAATAATTGTTATTTACCTGATCGCAATTGCAAGTCTGGGTAAGATCCGCGGTGGTAAACAAAAAACCGTAAAAGATTATTTTGTAGGCTCTCAGGAAGTTCCATGGTGGGCAATAAGCTTTTCAATTGTTGCTGCTGAAACCAGTACGCTTACATTTATTTCCATTCCCGGTCTAGCATATCTGACAAACCTAAATTTTCTGCAGCTTACTTTTGGATATTTGCTTGGTAGAATTATTGTTGCAGCCTATTTTCTTCCCGCTTATTATAAGGGCGAACTTTCAACAGCATACTCCTATCTGCAGAACAGGTTTGGTAATAAAACAAGATCAATGGCATCTGTAACTTTTCTGTTTACAAGAATTGCATCCGATGGAGTAAGATTATTTGCTACTGCAATTCCACTTTATCTTATGCTTGATATTCAGCCGATTGTTGCAATTGTTATTATGGCGATTGTTGCTTTGCTTTATACATTTACCGGCGGATTGAAGGGGGTAATCTGGGTTGATGCAGTTCAGATGATAATTTATATCGGCGGTGCAATTGTATCTGTATTTTATCTGTTTCATTTTATTCCACTTTCTTTTAGCGAAATATTTGATTCAACTGATGTAAGTTCAAAGCTTAGCATCATCAATTTTGGATTTGAGAACGGTGTTAAAGGATTCTTTTCACAACCATATACATTGATAAGCGGTATTATCGGCGGTGCTTTTTTATCAATGTCTTCACACGGAACTGATCAACTGATTGTGCAAAGACTGCTTGCTGCAAAAAATCTTGCCGAAAGTAAAAAAGCAATTGTTACAACGGGAGTAATAATAATATTTCAGTTTGCTCTTTTCTTATTTATCGGAATTTTATTGTACGTCTATTACGGAAATATTGATTTAAAATCCGATGAGATATTTCCAAAATTTATCATTGAAGTTCTACCGGTTGGAATCAAAGGACTGATAATTGCTGGCTTATTTGCTGCGGCATTATCAACACTTGCAGGCTCAATCACATCTCTTTCATCATCTGTTATGATTGATCTTTATCTTCCATTTACAAAATCAACTGATGAAAAAAGAAATTTATTGCTTTCCAAAATGTTAACAATATTCTGGGCAGTAATGCTGATATTTTCTGCTTTTATATTTATGAACAGTCCGGGAACTGTTGTTGAACTTGCGTTAAGTATTGCTTCGTTTACTTATGGAGGATTGCTTGGAGTTTTTCTGTTGGGCTTGTCAAATAAAAATGTACAACAGAAGCATGCTATTCCGGCTTTCTTTGCCGCAATTATTTGTATGAGCTTCATAATACTGTTTAATGTTGTAGCCTGGACTTGGTTTGTATTAATTGGAGTTTTAATAACTTTAATTGTTGGAAACACTCTGCATTTGATATTCGGAAAAGAAGAAACAGTTAAGCATCCTTTAGAATAAATTTTATAAGATGATATTCATTTAGCTGTAAGAATCTTATATTAGATATTAAAAACAATTCTAAGCAGCATTTAACTGATAATATATCGAAAGGTAAAAATGGAATTCCTGGATTACTTAATCGTTATTGCCTACTTCATATTTTCTATAATAATTGCTTTAATCTATTACAAAAAGGCTGGCAAAAGCACTGATGATTTTTTTCTATCAGGGCGTAATTTGCCATGGTATTTAGCCGGGCTTTCTATGGTTGCTACAACTTTTGCTGCCGATACACCACTGGCTGTTACAGAACTTGTTGCTAAAAACGGTATCTCGGGTAATTGGTTATGGTGGAATTTTGCATTCGGCGGAATGCTTACCGTTTTTTTCTTTGCCCGACTTTGGAGACGAGCCGGAATTATGACCGAAGCTGAGTTTGCCGAAATACGATACTCAGGTAAACCAGCAAGATTTTTAAGAGGATTCAGAGCTTTATATCTTGGTCTGTTTATGAATGTAATTATTATCGGATGGGTCAATAAAGCAATGACTTCAATTCTTGTAGGTTTATTCGGTATCGATGAATCAATTGTTCTGCTTTATGTATTTGGGGCAATGATATTGGTTGCTGTATATTCTGCAATATCAGGTCTTTGGGGGGTTGTTGTTACAGATGCGTTTCAGTTTTTTATTGCAATCACCGGGTGTATTATTCTTGCTGTTATTGTTGTCAATTCACCGCAAGTTGGCGGAATGACTGGATTGCAGGAAAAACTACCTGATTATGTTTTCAATTTTTTCCCAACTATTTCTGATGTTCCCACAGCAGCCGGTACTTTGGCAATGACAACATTTTCCTTTCTTGCCTATATAGGGATAATCTGGTGGGCATCCTGGTACCCCGGCGCAGAACCTGGCGGAGGCGGATATGTAGCTCAAAGAATGATGTCGGCTAAGAATGAAAAACATTCATTGTTTGCTACATTGTTTTTTCAGATAGCTCATTATACAATCAGACCATGGCCCTGGATTGTTGTTGGACTTGCATCCTTGGTACTTTATCCTGAACTATCAGACTCGGAAAAAGCAATGGGATATATTTATGCTATGAGGGATTTTCTTCCTGTTGGTCTGAAAGGATTACTTGTTGCGGCGTTCTTTGCTGCTTATATGAGTACAATTGCTACTCAGTTAAATTGGGGAACTTCATATATAGTCAATGATTTTTATAAAAGATTTGTTGTTACAAACAAAAAGGAATCTTTTTATGTTTTAAGCTCAAGAATTGTTACAATAATATTGATGCTTATTTCTTTGATAGTTACACTTTTCATTAATAAAATTTCAGGGGCATGGGCTTTTATAATTGAGTGCGGTGCGGGGGTCGGATTAGTTTTGATACTAAGATGGTTTTGGTGGAGAATAAATGCCTGGTCCGAAATTTTTGCTATGATAACACCATTTATTATTCTTCCGGTTATAAATTATATGGGAATTGAATTTCCGTATAGTTTGTTTATCATAGTTCCATCAGCAACAATTGTATGGATAATAGTTACCCTGCTTACTAAACCCACAGAAGATGAAGTACTTAAGTCATTTTATAGAAAAATTCATCCAGGCGGAATAATGTGGAAAAAAATATCTTCTCAGCTTCCCGAAGTTGAAAGTGATTCAGGATTTTTAAAACTGTTTATTAACTGGATTATTGGAGTTATTTTAGTTTATTCAATTTTATTTGGAACGGGTAAATTACTATTAAACGATTATACGGGATTTATTATTTATATTCTTATAGCAGTAATTTCAATTGTTATTCTTTATCTAAATATTTCAAAAATTGGCTGGAAAAAATTAGCTGAATAAGATGTTTGATCTGAACAAATTAAAGAAAATAGAGTTTATTCTATTTGATGTTGACGGAACTTTGGTTAATGATGCAGGCGAAATAGGAGAGCGGACAAAACAATTAGTAATGAATCTTAAAAAACTGGGTGTAAACTTTTCATTTGCTTCCGGCAGACTGCATTCAGCCCTTATTCCGCTTGCCGAAGAACTGAAGCTGTATTCTCCGATGATTTCGCTTGATGGAACAGTGATTAAAAGTATTTCGGAAAAAAATTTTGTTTACAGGTCTTATCTGAAGGAAAAACATGTAAAAAAAGCAATTGAGCTTTCAGAAAAATATATGGTTAATATTGCTCTCTGTCATAATGATGCTATATACTTTACAGAGCAAAATTCTGTAATACCCAAGTTGATGGAAAAATTCGGAGCTCCATATAAAGAAGTTGAATCTTACGATAATCTTACTAACAGTACTCTTGAACTTGTTTTTGCCGGTGATAATAGACCTGCTGTTGCATATATAAGAGATAAGTTTATTTTTCCATTTTCGATCGGTACTTCAATTTCATTTTTCAGGTCACAAACACACGAAAGCATCTATTATCTGGAAATTAGAAGATCTGGATCGTCAAAAGGAAAAGCGATGAAGCGTCTTTTAAAACATCTAAATATTCAGGAAGATAAGACAGCAGTGCTCGGCGATTGGTATAATGATATCAGTATGTTTGAAAGTAAAGCATTAAAAATTGCACCATCTAATGCAATTTCTGAACTAAAGAATAAAGCTGACCTTGTTTTGAAGAAATCAAATAACCAAGAAGCAGCAGCAGAATTTCTGGAAGAATTATTAAAAGCAAAAATGTCTTAATATATGAGTAATATAAAAGAATTAACTAAACCTACAGGTTTGAAAAGAAAACTTATAATCGGGATTATTACAGTTATCCTGATTGTGATGATGTTTCCTAAAGGTGAATCAATAGAGTTTGAGGTAAGTGAAGGAGCTATCTGGACAAACGAAGACCTTATTGCACCGTTCAGCTTTCCTATAATTAAAGAGAAACAAGCGTATTTAAACGAAGTAGCACTTGCTGAAAAATCTGTTTATCCTGTTTTTAATAACTATGCTGATAAAAGAAGTGATTCCTTAAAAATATTTGCTGAATATATTACCGGTGTAATCGATGATAATCTAAGTAAAGATCAGCAATCTTATGTTAACCCTACTTTCTTAAGCACAAATGCATTTATTCAATTATTAAATCTCAGAAGAGTTCAGAAAAAATCACCGCATTCGGCTGTTAATAGTTTAGAGAGAATGTTTAAACAGACAGATTTAATTACAGAGTCAATTAGTAAAAAAGGAATATTAAGTATTGATAGTAAAAATAAATTTAAAGATAGTATAGCTGTTAGAGTTGGTAATGTAGATCGGATTGAACCAGTAAGCAAATTTTACTTTTATGATCAGGCAAAAACAGAAACAAGAAATAAAATTATTGAGTTAAGATATTCTAATGAAGTTACAGAGGCACTTGTTGAGTTTACTTTGCATTTTATAAAACCAAATTTGGTTTATAACGAAGATGCAACAAAACTTGAAACTGAACAGGCAAGAGACAATGTTTCAAAATATTCTGGAATCGTAAACGAGAATGAAAGAATTATAGCTAAACACGATAGGATAACTCCGCAGGCAAAACTAAAGATTGAATCTTATAAAGAAGCAAAGGGAGAAACTATTGGGCAGGAGAAGATCTTTTTACAGCTCATTGGTAAGTTCTTACACATATCTTTTTTTATTACTATTCTTACTATATATCTGTTCCTGTTCAGAAAGAAGATATTTTATGATAACACCAAAATTATATTGATATCCATACTTATAATTTTTGTTTCATTTGTTACTTATTTAATAAATCAGATAACGGTTAAAGCACCCATACAATATTTGATTTTTGTTCCTGCTGCTTCAATGATTTTTACGATTGTATTTGACTCCCGTGTTGGTTTTTATCTTACTGTAATCCTTTCTCTGATTGTAGGAGCATTACGCGGTAATGATTATACTTTTATGGCAATGAATTTTATTGCTGGCGGTTTATCAGTTTATACCGTAAGAGATATAAAAAACAGAACACAAATATTCAGATCATTTCTTTTTATTCTTATTGGTTACAGCGCATCGATTATAGCATTTGGATTAGAACGGTTTGCACCGGTTGATACGATGCTTGTTGAACTGGCGTTTGCAGCATCAAATGCATTGATAAGTCCGGTCTTAACTTTCGGTCTGCTTATCTTTTTTGAAAGATTGTTTAACATAACAACAGATTTAACACTGCTGGAATATTCTAATTTTGACAGACCTCTATTACGCGAATTAGCAAGAAAAGCACCGGGAACATTTAATCACTCGATGACAATGGGAACTATTGCCGAAGCAGCAGCAGAACAAATTAATGCAAATGCTTTGCTGGCAAGAGTCGGTGCATATTATCACGATATAGGAAAAACCATATCACCTCAGGGTTTTGTGGAAAATCAATTGAATAATCAGAATGTGCATGAAAATCTTCCGCCCGAAGAAAGTGCCGCAATGATAGTAAGACACGTTAACGAAGGAATTGAACTTGCAAAACAAAACAAACTTCCCGATGTGCTTATTGATTTTATTCCGATGCATCATGGAACAACTGTAAGTAATTATTTTTATGAAAAAGCCAAGAAACTTTATGGCGAAGATAAAGTTGATATTAACGACTACAGATATCCTGGACCAAAACCTAACTCAAAAGAGACAGCAATAGTTATGCTGGCTGATGGATGTGAATCTGCTGTAAGATCTATTGTTGATCCTGATGCACAAAAAGTTGAAAATATAATTAATAATATTTTTAACTCAAGATTAAAAGAAGGTCAGTTGGATGAAGCACCAATAACCTTCAGGGATATTACAAAAATGAAAGAAGCTTTTCTTTCTATTCTGCTCAGTCAGCATCACAAAAGAATTAAATATCCAAAACAGGAAGAAGTAGAAAAAGGAATAGATAGTGATAAAGATAAGTAATGGAAATTTTTATTAAAGAATATTTGGCTTATCTTAAATTAGAAAAAAATTTATCCGATAATACTATCAAATCTTATCAAAATGATCTTGGAGCTTTTAAAGATTTCCTTAACAGCAAGGGTATAGATGATCCTGGAGATATTACATCTCAATATTTAAATGATTTCTTTAAACTGTTAAATGAACTTGGATTAGTTGGTTCTTCGGCTGCCAGATATTTCTCATCCTTAAAGGGTTTTTTTCTTTATCTGATACTGAATAAATACATTGTAAAAAATCCCATTGAAAAGGTATCTGCACCAAAAGTTTCAAAAAAGCTTCCTGGAGTTCTGGATGTTTCGGAAATTGAAAAGATACTTTCAATACCAGATATTAATGATAAGCTTGGTTTGCGTGATAAGGCTATATTGGAATTGTTTTATGCCTGCGGAACAAGAGTATCTGAATTGATAAACTTAAAGGTGAACGATCTTTTTCTTAATGACGAAGTAATAAGAGTCTTAGGCAAAGGCTCAAAGGAAAGGCTTATCCCGATCGGAACGAGTGCAATTAATTGGGTGAAAGAATATTTAACTAAAAGCAGACCTTTGCTGATGAAAAAAATGAAAAGCGAAAACTACCTCTTTTTAAATTCGAGAAGTACAAAACTATCCAGAATGGGCGTGTGGAAAATTATTGATCGCTATGTAAAGGAAGCTGATATTAAAAAAGATGTTCATCCCCATACTTTCAGACATTCGTTTGCAACACATTTGTTGGAGGGCGGCGCTGATTTGAGAGCCGTACAGGAAATGCTTGGACATGCAGATATTTCTACCACTCAGATTTATACACATATTGACAGGGATTACATTAAGCAAATTCATAAACAATATCATCCGAGAGGATAATGTTTATGCGAAGATTAATTAATAATATTTCTTTCTTTCTTATTGCTGTGTTACTGTTAAACTGCAGCGATACAGACAGAGGTTCATTTGATGAAGAAATATTAAATAAACAAATCAAGGAAGCAAAGCTTACTGAGTTCAATGGATTTTACTTTGTTGGTAACTATAATGGAAGACCTTCACTATACAGATATGATAGGAAAAACGATAAGATTAAAATATTCTGGAATTCAGAAAGTGAACGCGTTATTAATTTAATTACTTCGCCAGACCATAATTCAGCTTTTTTTATAACCAAACAAAAACAAAGATTAAAATCATCTCAGCCTGCAATTGAAAGAGGAAGACTCTACAGAATAAATTACGAACTGAAGAAAGCAGAGTTTATAACTCAGCTTGAAGATGGAATACAGATAATTGCATATTGGTTAGATAAAGACCGGTTTACTTTAATTATTAATTCTATCGATAAAGTAATAGCATCTTATGTGAACAAGAATGCTCAATTATATAATAAGTTCGGTAAACTCCTTTCCGATAAAACAGAGATATTTGATCTTACAAAAGATGGTTATCCGATTTCAAGAATGCCGGAACCTCAATATGTATCACCAAATGAAATGTTTACAATTATAGAGAAAAACGATTCATTGGTAATTCTGCAAAACCCATCCGATAAGGAAATAAAAACTAATTTTTACAAGAAAAAATTAATTCAGGCTGATTGGGCTGAAAATAAAAGAAATTTAATTTTGCTGCTGACAGATAAGAGTGAGAATAAAGATACAATTGAGCAGATGAATTCGTTTATTGCAATTTTGGATTTAAAGGACAAGAAAGCAAAAACAATATTTAAAAACCTGCCCTTAAAATATTTTATACTAATTGGAGATTTTCTAATATTTGATTCCGGAATAGAAAGGGATTTACATATCAGAATTTTTAACTTAAACAAGATGGCTGATTTTAAAATTATCAGGATCAATGGCGGCTGCAGCATTAAGAATATTTAAGAGAATACAAAATTGAATTCATATTACAGAATATTATCATATACAAAACCGTATTGGAAACATATCGGGTTAACCTTTGTGTTTACAATTTTATTTGCAATTCTAAACGGCATTTCGGTTTATTTAACAATTCCTTTATTAGATACCTTATTTCAGGATTCAGCTTCAGCTCAAAATATCAGCCAAACAAGTCCGATAACATCTTCAAGCAGTTTTTTACCCGATTGGATTTTATCAATTAAAGATAACATTGTTAATACCTTCAATAAATTTATATTAACCGGAGATAAAATTGAGATACTGATAAAGATATGTTCAATAATTCTTGTTGCATTTTTATTAAAGAATTTCTTTTCATACATGCAAAGTTACTTTATGGCTTTTGTTGAATTTGCTTCAATGAAAGATCTGAGAGATGACGCCTATAAGCATTTGCACAAACTGCCAATTGGATATTTTAAGTCTGAAAGAGTCGGTAACCTGATATCAAGATTTACAAATGATGTAAACATAGTGCAATCGAGTATTTCTGCAACGTTTTCGAATCTGATAAAAGAACCTCTTACAATAATTGTTTTTCTTGCTATCACAATTAGTATAAGCTGGCAGCTTTCTTTATTTGCGTTTATTATCGTACCGGCAGCAAGTCTGATAATAGCCTGGATTGGAAACAGATTAAAAAAGCTTACCGTTGTTCTTCAAACAAAACTTGCAGAGATCACAAGCATTTTACAGGAAACGATTTCCGGTGTAAAAATAGTTAAAGCATTCGGTATGGAAGAATTTGAAAATGAAAGATTCAAAAAAGAAACTAAAAATTATTTTAAGATGGTTCTAAGAACTGTAAGAACCAGAAATTTATCTTCACCGATAACCGAGATACTAAGTATAATAATTGGAGTAATAATTATTTACTACGGCGGAATACTTGTTCTTGTTGATAAAAGTTTGAACGCAAGCCAATTTCTCGGTTTTCTTTTTGCAATATTCCAGATGATGCCGCCAATTAAAGAACTTGGCAGCGTTAATAACAGAATACAGGAAGCCAGCGCAGCAGCAGATAGAATTTTTGAAATTATTGATACTGAGCCGCATATTAAAAATGCTCCTGACGCAGTTGATCTTGTTGAGTTTAATGATAGGATAGTGTTTAATAATGTTTCATTCAGATATTCCGACGGCGAGGTTAATGTTTTGGATAATGTAAGCTTTGAAGTTAAACGCGGAGAAGTAATTGCGCTTGTTGGTCCAAGCGGAGGCGGTAAATCCACTTTAGCAGATCTTATTCCAAGATTTTATGATCCCACTTCCGGCAGCATATTGATTGACGGAGTTAATATAAAACATCTCACGGTTGAATCGCTTCGTGCAAAAATGGGAATTGTAACACAAGAAACATTTCTTTTCAATTCTACTGTTACTGAAAACATTGCTTATGGATTAAGTGATTATCCGATGGAAAAAATTATCGATGCAGCTAAAACTGCTAATGCACACAACTTTATATCAGAAATGCCGCGGGGATATGAAACGATAATTGGTGAAAGAGGAGTTAAACTTTCAGGCGGACAAAGACAAAGACTTACAATTGCACGCGCTTTACTAAAAGATCCGTCTATTATGATATTTGACGAAGCAACCTCTGCACTTGATAATGAATCGGAGATACTCGTTCAGGAAGCCATTGAAAGACTGATGCTGAACAGAACTACATTTGTTATTGCACACAGACTTAGCACAATCAGAAATGCGACTACTATTTTAGTGCTTGACAGAGGCAGAATTATTCAGAGGGGTACCCATGAGGAGCTAATTGCTGAAGAAAAAGGCTTATACAAAAAACTTTTTGAAATGCAGTTCAGGGATAATAATGATTAGAAATAACGAACGGCTTGTAAAAATTATAAATAAACTGATCATTGTATTTTTAATTATTTTCCTTTTAAGCATCAGCAATTCAATTTTTGTTAATCAATTAGGATATTATGGTGTTTTAATTTTGCTGCTCGCAAAGTACTGGTTAACAAAAGAAAATCCTTTCAGTAAATCAGGACTTGAATTACCGCTTATCTGGTATATGCTATCAGAATTAATTTCTCTGATATTATCTCCTTACAAAGAAGAAGCTTTACAGGGTTTGATGAAAAGATATTTTCTTATCCCGATGATTTATACCACCGCTGCTTCTATAAATAATTTTAGTGAGGCAAAAAGAGTTTTTAAAATATATATTGGCGGTACACTGATAACGGTAATGATTTATCTGTATTTCTCTTTCAATCATTATATTTCAAATCTTTATAGTATAACAGAATCAGGTCCATCTGTATTTCAGTATCCAATAACAGCAAGTGAGATACTTACTTTTACAGTTCTCTTTTTATTTGCTTTCTTTGTAAACGAAAAAACTTCAGTTAAAAACAAGATACTGTTATTTGCTGGATTTGCACTTTCATTGCTTGCATTGTTTTCAACATATAAACGCACAGGCTGGATGGGAGCAGCCGCCGGAATATTGATAATTCTTATTCTTAAAAAACAATGGAAAATAATTATTCCCGGACTTATTCTGATTTTAATATTCTTTTTAACTCAAAAAAATGTTAGTGATGTTAATGTTTATGAGTTATTAAATAATAATCCGGTATTGGAAAGAACTATTTCCACAGAAGGGAAAGCCTATGATGTATATCCTTTTGATGATAAGATTATAATCAGTGATTACAATGAAGGGTTGGAAATTTATAAAGATTCAATACTGCAGAAAAAGATTGATTTGCCCGGAGCAGTAATTAAATTTTCCAAATGGCAGGATAATTATTATCTGGCTTATTTGATTGATACCAGATTTTTATTGCTTGAAAATAAAAGCAGCGGGCTGAGCTATGTTAATGAATTTATTTCACCCGGAATGACTTACGATTATGCTGTATTAAATAACAATCTGTTTGTTGTTGATAAAGATAGCGGCTTAACTGTTTTTACTAACCCTGAAGATCCTGCAGAAAAATTTAATTATAATCAGTTTTCAGGAGTTACAAATATTTATATAGATTCAAATCATATTGCATTTAAAAAAGATCAGGGCGGATTTGAAATATATGAACTATTAGAAGGTAATCGTCCCGGCAAACTGATATTTTCAAATCCTGATAAGTTAGATTACTTCTACTATTCATATCCTTATATTTTTACATCTGCACCGTCTGGTTTAAAAATTCATAAGATAGATTCAATAAACTATCAGCAGCTTTATAGTTTTGATTTGATAAAAAATGTACGAAAGATTGTTAAAGCTGATAACAAATATTTTGTCCTGTCGCTGGATGCAAATGTGTATATTGTTGAAAAAACAGACCCTGACAGCTTTGATCTTGTAAATAAAATTAATTTAGGTTACATCCCGCAGGGAATAAGTGCAGATAGCAGTAAGTTATATTTAACACACTTAGATAGCAAGCGAAGCCGTTTGCTAAGTATAATTGATCCATATCATCCTTCAAATTTAGGGAGGCTTGCCTTATGGTCTGCAGGTTTTAAAATGTTTTTAGACCGCCCGATTTTTGGTCTTGGTGATATTGATCTTGCAAAATATTTTAAGGTTTATAAAAAGCCTTATCAAAAAGAAATCCAGGGGCATCTGCATAATAATTTTATACATATACTGGCTACGCTCGGGTTATTTGGTTTGTCAGCGGTTTGCTTTCTGTTTTATAAAATAATTTTAATTGATTTAAAAATATACTTTGCAGTTAAAACAGAGCCTTTTATATCATCATATTCATTAGGTGCTTTTGCTGCATTTATTGGATTTTTAGTTTCCGGATTAACAGAACTAAATTTCTGGGATCATGAAATAACCACTTTAATTTGGTTTACATTTGGATTAAATCTTGCTCTGTTAAAATCTGTTAAACCTGAAAATGAAATTATCTGAAAAAAAATCTAACACCAATTCCGCCATTTAATGAAAAAGTTGTTTCAGGAATTATATCCATCAAGGGTGCTATTTCAAAGAAAACATCCACGGGTGCATTCCGGGGTATCCATACAATCCCAACATCGAATCTTATTCCTAATCTTGAGCTGCCGTATTCAACAAGACGTAGTCTTGCACCAGGTCCGTAATACAAAGAAAAATTTTCTGCTGAATTAAATATATTTTTTGAATGAAATAAATAATCGGTATGAAGGTACATCCGGCTGTTCTTTTCAAACGAGTAACCTAATCCGAAATCAAAAGCAGTGGAGGAGGTAGTCCAGTACTTGGCACTTAGTCCGGTAGGTTTTCCTGCAATTATTCCTATACCAAAACCGCTTGATTGTGCAATAGTAATTCCGTTAATTAAAAATAGTAATAATATCGATGTTAAAAGAACTTTCTTCATTTATAATCCATTGTTTGATGTAAAATTTATGGACAAATTTAATCATTTAAGCTTCAGAATAAAATGCAAAGGTTTGGAATAGGATAGCCCTTTAATTAATTTTTAATAATCAATTTGAGTAATTAAATAAGAAGAATTTAATGAGTGAAAATCTTTCCAAAGAAGTTTATTTAAGAGCAAAACAGGATTCAACTAAATTTAATAATACCAAGGAGGTTGCAGTTATTCTTGCTGCCGGACACGGTAAAAGAATAAAATCACAAACTTCAAAAATGCTGCACAGAATCTGGGAAATTACTACAGTTGAGCGGGTTTATAATGCCTGTAAACTTGGGATTGAAAATATCAATTCTGTTATTGTAGTTGGTATCAAAGCCCTTGATGTTATGAATGTAATAGGAAGACGCGAATCAAATAAATTTGCTTTTCAGGAATATCAAAACGGAACCGGACACGCAGTACAAGTTGCGCTTAAAGAAATTGAAAACGAATTTAATGATGGAATTGTTTATGTGCTTCCGGGTGATATGGGATTACTTGATGATGAATCAATGAGAAAATTCAGAAGTAATTTTATTTCTTCCGGTAGGGATATGATGGTCCTGACCGGTATTTTCAACGGTGATCCGATGCAGAATTATTACGGAAGAATCGTCAGAACCAGGAATAATAATGGTGATGGAAATGTTCTTCGGATTTTGGAGTTTAAAGATATTCTTGCATTGCCTGATAATAAACCCTATGAGATAACTTATGGTGATCAGAAATATTCATATTCAAAAAATGAATTATTGAACATTACTGAATTCAATTCCGGTGTTTATGCTTTTGATTATAAAAAGCTTGTTGAATTGATAGATAGTATTTCAAGCAACAATGCACAGAATGAAATTTATATTACTGATCTGATAGAACTGTTTAATAAAAAAGGTTATACCGTTGGTGCTGTTAGTCCAAAAGAGCAATATGTGGTAATGGGATTTAATGATAAATCTGTGCTGAAGGAAATGGATGAAATTGCACGAAGAAATGTTTATGAGAAACTGAAGAACATAATTCAGATTGATGATCCGGATGATTTTTTTATACACGATTCTGTTGTAAACGATTTGTTAGAAATGGATAAGAAAGGAATTCCGCTTGACATTAAAATTGATAAAGGCGCTTACGTTGGTGATGGAGTTAAGCTTAATTATAATGTTGAAATAGGCAGAGCTGCTTATATTAATGGCAATGTAGTCTTTGGAAAAAATATTAAAATCTGGCGCATTGTTCATCTTTCAACTTTTCCGCATCAAACTTTAACGATAGAAGATAATGTTAAAATACTTTGGGGTGATATTATTAAAGGTAATATTATAATTGGAGAAAACTCTACAATTGAATCAAGTGTAAACCTAACTGGAAGTGATGAGTTTCCATTAAGAATTGGAAAAAATGTTTTGATAAAAGGAACAAGCTATTTGTTTGGTTCAGTTATAGAAGATGATGTTACAATAGAGCACAGCGTGTTGATAAAGAAAAAAGTTAAAGCAGAAAAGGATAAGGATGGAAAAATAAAACCTGTTAGATTTTTTATTCCCGATACCGAAGGAAAAGAATTGCTGAGTGATATTTAAAATTATTTTTAAGAAGTATATTAAAAACCTATTTTTAGCTATATTAGGTCGTACTGTTTTGTACACAAACCTTTACTTATATGGGAAATATATTGTTAAATGATAACAATTCGTTCTTTGCTCATATGTTGTAAAAGTATTGTTTTGCTTATGGACATTAAAAAGTAAGGAACTGATATTTATTTTTAATATATACAGTTCTGTTTATTTGATTTCAATCCAAGAGGAAACGTTTGAATATTGCATACTCTTCATTTACTCATTTACTAGGGATTGTTTACTTTTCCATTTTATTTTCAATTTTTATTTAATCATTTAATTACAGGCTTCACATAGCTTTATTCATTATAATCCTTATGACTTAAAATTTCATACTGTTTGTTAATAAAATCAACAGGATGTTTGATGGAGAATTGCTTTTTATTTTATAAAACACTTAATAAATTTTTTCTTGTGTTAGTTGTAATCTATTCTATTATTCTTATAGCTTGCAGTGACTTTGGAACTGAATTTAATGGAAATAACAAGGACAAATGGCATGGAAAATTATCAGTAGATTTTATCCATAGTATATTAAAACCAGATGGCACAGTATGGGGATGAGGAAACAATAGTAGCGGTACACTTGGTAATGGAACGGATATAAGTAGTGATTATCCTGTTAAGGTAGTTAATTTAGTTAATATAATTTCAATTGATCAATCTTATGGTGCGGAAGTTGCTCTTGATGTTTCAGGAAATGTCTGGTTTTGGGGAAATCTATTTATATATTTTGGTCCTCCCAACATTGATACTAACGTAGTAACACCTATTAAACTAACACAAATAGAAAATCCAAAAACTATTTCTATGGATGGTATATATATTTATGTTATGACTACTACGGGGAGAATCTATTATATCAAAATGGATTTTTATTCACCCAATGTTGTTGAAGGTCCAACATTAATTCGTAATATAGCAAGAGCGAGTTATCTTAATAAATCATTATGTATATGTGATGAGGGACAAATATTTAATCTTCATACAACGGCTTCATTACAAGATAATAATTTAAATGCTATTTGTAAGATATCGGGTGCGATTAATCGTCATATTGTGGTTCTTAAAAAAGATGGAACTGTCTGGGGGTGGGGTCATAATGATCTTGGGCAACTCGGTAATGGGACATATGAAGATAGTCAAAAACCTATTCAAACGTTCAAATTATTCGATATTATTGAGGTTTCAGCTAACTACGATTATAATTTAGCTTTAAGAAAAGACGGTACAGTTTGGTACTGGGGGTATTGTGGTAGAATTGGTGATTCACTCATCTCACAAAATATTCCAGTTAAAATTGATTCTTTACCAAAAGCGGTGTCTATTTGTTCAGGTTTTAATGGGCTTATAATGACCATTGATGGATCATATTGGTTATTTAATGTTAATAAGAAATTAAAAACCAAAATTAGATTTAATTAACAATTTATAAGGATATAAAAATGAAAATTATTATTATGATTTTATTTATCAATCATCTTGTTTTTTCGCAGATATTAAGTACGGAAAAAAAGCTAGATAACTTCTTTGATGACGTTGATGTATTTTATAATGTATATAAAAGTCAAAATAGTACATTAACGCTTACCGAAGATCAAGGGAAAAACTTAGTTAATCAGTTATACGACCTATATTCTTTTCATTGGGTCGAAACATATAATTATACTGGAACAAAATTTCAAGAAGCAGATCAAAAGTTTAAGAGTAGTGGAGGAAATAGTTTTATGGCTCCCCCCGCTGTAAAATTAAGAACCATAAAAGAATCCATAGACAAAATCTATGGTGAAAATTATTCAGAATTAATAATAGTGCCATATTACTTTAGAGTTAAAGTATTAAATATTGATAAAAATGGATATTATAAATCCGATAAATTATCTTTTAAAAAAAACATACTCACTTGTAAAATACAAGAGGTAATAAAGGGCTCTCAACAATTTAAGGCAGGTGAAGAAATCAAAATTTCACTATTAAATAATTGGGACGTAGGTCCTTTTTATATAGGCGAAGAATATTTCTTTCCCGTAAAACCTTGGAATTGTAAAGATGGTAGTTGTACTGAATACACGATAAATCTTTTTAACAATTCAATGAAAGTTTGTGATAGTAAGTATGATATTTATCCAATTATTAACGATAAAATTGAAAACATTGGATATTTTCATATTAATACTTCTGAATGGTCAAAATTTTTAAATGAATTTAAAAGGAAATATTTGATTGAGGTGATAAAATGAAGGATATTAAATTTGTTTTTTTTGCCATGTTTTTTTTGCTTCAGGCTTATATCTTTGCTGATTGTGATCCTATTGGATTTCTCAGATATAACACAAATTCCGCCAAAATTGAAGATGCATATGATTTTCAAGATCCCTATATTATTTATTGGGGTGCTTTTGTTAAAGATTTTGGATTAGATATATATGAATTTAATACTTCAACTGTTCCTTACTATTTACAACTTTATACTCAAGACTTCCATACACAAACCAGTAGCTGTATTGATCAGTGGAATTATTATGGTTGTTTAGATTTAAGTTATGGTACTACTGGGGTCCAATTAGAATATTCAACAGATGCTAATATTTTTCCTACTGGTACAGAATATGGCGGGACTGTATTTGCTGTGGTTGGTTCCGATGAGGACTGGGAGTTTACCTACTACAATGCTGGATCGCCAACCGGCTCTCCGCAAACTATGGTTTATTTAAATAATTCGCAATCTTTTCCATGGTTGTGGTCACTTGATTTACAAAATCCTGGTGTAGATTACACCCCTTTTAAACCCATTATTTTTCATGAGTTGGGACATGTAATAGGTTTGGGTCATATAGCCAATACAGATGGTTCTTATTTAATGTCTCTAGGAAGGACTCACAATAATTTTCTTTTTTCTCTAACAGCTTGTGATATAAGCGCATTACAATCTCTTTGCGATTATAATGGCACACCAGTAGGAGTAGAAGATGAAATATACATTGTCAATGGAACAGTTTCTTTAAATCCTGGAAATTCGTTCAGCTATACTGCTCAGTTCTATGACACTCCGCCTGCGAGTTATATGACAAATTGGTATTAGGAAATTGTTTTTTACCATGGGGAGGGGGAATATGTCTACCTTTCTTATTCAACCAATCAGTATAATTCCTATTCATATTGGTTTTCCACAGCACCTAATTTACCATCCGGATATTGTTGGTCAAGAGACCAAAATAATAACGTTATGGGGAGAGTCCGGGTTTATGGTGTCGATTCAGATAATCATTGGCATAGCGATTATTTGGACATTACAATACAAAATATACAAGGAAATACTACCTCAGGAACCCTTACTCATAATGAAACCTGGTGCGGAGTAGTTAATATTACTGGAAACATTACAGTGCCTTCTAACATAACTCTTGAAATACTACCAAACACAAATATTTATTTTCAAAGCAGTAATAATCTTACCGTCTATGGTACTCTTGTTGCCAATTCTGATGCAGCAAGAAAGATTGATTTCATGAGAACTGGAAGCTCTGGATCTTGGGGATCAATTACTTTTGATGGTTCGGGAGCGTCAAATTCAATACTTAATTATATAACTGTTAAAAATGGTCTTGGAATTAGATGCTTAAATGGTGCAAATGTAACCGTAACAAACTCAACGATAGACCACTGTACTGAAGGAGTATATATTTATAATTCACAGCCCAATATATCTGGCAATCAAATTATTGAACCTGTTCAAAACGGAATAAATGTTAATGCATCAGGTTTGTCTCCCTTAATTCAAGGTAATAATATCACTAAATCAAGTAGTAATCCTCAATACAGACAATATCAAGGTATTTATCTTAGTAATAACTCAAATGGTTATATTGCTAAAAACGATATTAGCGGCTTTTATTGGGGTATGTACATTGGTGGTGGAAGTGATGCTTACTTCACCAATTACTCAAATCAATCATTTACCCAGAATAATAGAGTAATTAATAATCGGTGGGGGCTTGGTGCTGGTTGGGGTGGTTATATTTTCGCAGGAATGTGGAAATCATATGGGCGAAATAACAGCATTTACAATAACTTAAATTGTGATGCTTATTCTTATAATTCTAGTAATATTATTGCTCAATCAAATTGGTGGGGAAATGATGGAGCACAAATTTATCATGATGGTACTTCCACTTTAGATGCTAGCCTTCCACTAACTTATGATCCTTGGATTCCCCAGAATAATGTGTTACTAGAGGAGAGTGAATTATTGGGTGATGAAAGTGTTAACCAAATTATAATCCCTGATAGTAGTATAATTCTAGGAATACTATTAGAATTTCGAGGCAGAACGAACGAAGCTATATTTCACTATAAACAGATGATTAAGAATAAACGCAAAGCTGATTTTGCCATAGGAAGATTAGTTTCTATAATGAATCGAGATAATGTTATCGAAATCAGGGAATTCATTGAATCACTTCTGTTTGGTAATAATGATTATAAACCCATTGTGCTTACAGTATTAGCCGGAAAACTCCTAGAGGAAAACAAGTATGAAGAAGCAAAAATTTTGTATAATAGAATAATTAATGATTACCCAGATTCTTATTTTGCTATTAATGCACGTTTCGAAAAATTCTTTGCTGCTTTGAGTATTGAACATAATTTAAATACCGCATCTGAATTATTAAATGAAATAAGGGCTTTAGCATTAAACGATGTAGATTATTTAATAAGGCTTCAAGATGCTGAAAATCAGTTTGTTCTTTTGGGTACTCAATTAATAGAAAAACCTTTGACAAAACAACAAGTTATTACTGAATTGGGAAAGCCAGACTCTTACGCATTGAATGCCAACTACCCGAATCCATTCAATCCTTCAACCAACATTCAATTTTCAACTCCTGAACAATCATTTGTTGAGTTAAAAGTATTTGATATTCTAGGAAATGAGGTGGCTAATTTGGTTAAGCAAGATATGGAACCAGGTAACTATTCAGTGGTATTTAATGGTTCAAATTTAGCAAGTGGTATCTATTTATATAGATTGGTTTCAGGAAACTTTTTTGATACAAAGAAAATGATGCTTATAAAATAATCTTCAGATTTCCTTTTAAAACCAAAAAGCTCTTCAAACAGAAGAGCTTTTTTATAACATAAAATCAAAAACTTATTTTGCAGATGTAACTTTATTTAAGTGTTTTGTTAATCTTGATTTTTTTCTTGCCGCAGTGTTTTTGTGTAATCTGCCCTTTGAAGTTCCCTTATCCAAAACAGAAATAGCTTCTTTATATAATTTTTCTAATTCTTCTTTTTTATCGGTTGCTAATGTTTTCTTTACAACAGTTTTAATCTTAGAGTCTGTCATTTTGTTCACTGCTTTTTTTCTTTCAGATGAACGTATTCTCTTCTTTGCTGATTTATGATGAGCCATTTACAAGAACCTTATAATTAGTTTAAAAATGCGGGTCAAATATAGTTAATGGCTCGTTTGATGTCAAACTTAGCTTTAGTAACTTTGCCCACAAATAATTAGAAAATAGTTTAAAAACACACTTTTTATGCTCAAGGTCAATGAAATATTTTATTCGGTTCAGGGAGAAAGCACTTACGCAGGTCTGCCGTGTGTTTTTGTAAGGTTAACTTATTGTAACTTAAGATGTACTTACTGCGATACGGAATATGCTTTTTATGAGGGGAAAAACCTTTCTGTTCCGGAAATAATCTCTGAGGTAAAAAAATATAATTGTAATCTTGTTGAGATCACCGGCGGAGAACCGTTATTTCAGATGAATGAATGTCTGGAGCTGATGAAGCAGCTTTGCGATCAGAGTTTTGAAGTCTTATTAGAAACAAGCGGAAGTTTGTTGATAAAGGAAGTTGATCAAAGAGTTAAGATTATAATGGATTTAAAATGTCCATCAAGCGGAATGTTAAAGAAAAATCTTTATGAGAATATTAATTATCTGAAACCTGATGATGAATTGAAATTTGTAATCGGGAACAGAGAAGATTACGATTGGGCAAGTGAGATATTAAAAGAATATAATCCTGGGAATAAATGTAAGATTTTATTCTCGGTCGTTTTCGGAAAACTTGAACCAATTCAATTGGTAAACTGGATATTGGAAGATAAATTGAATGTAAGATTTCAACTTCAGATGCATAAATTTATATGGCATCCTGAAACAAGAGGTGTATAATGAAAATAGCGAAAGAATTTCGTTGGGAAATGGGACACAGACTTCCCGAGCATTTTGGACTGTGTAAGAATATTCACGGACATTCATACAAAATGATTGTTGAGTTTGAAGGTGAATTAGATAAAAACCAAATGGTGATCGATTTTTATGATGTTGAAAAAACTATTAACCCGGTAATTGAAAAACTTGACCATTCATTTATGGTTAATGTTAATGATAAACCGGTGATAGAGTTTTTGGAAAAAATTAATTCTAAAAAAGTTGTTGTAAACTTTTTAGCAACAGTTGAGAACATCTGCACTTATCTTTTATCTGAAATTAAAAAAACATCTTTACCTCCTAATATTTCGTCAGTCAGAGTTCGGGTTTATGAAACCCAATTTGATTATGCTGAAGAGATACTGAGACTTAATTGAAAACAAAAAAGTCCTATTCAAAACACAGATTTGATAAAAGACAATCTGATAAATCAAATCAAAGAGAAAATGCTTTTAAAAAAACAAAAGGCGTTTACAATAACTTTATCCGGTTCAAACTTTTGATAGAATATGAAGGCACGCGTTATTCGGGCTGGCAGAAACAGGAAAACGCAAAAACTATTCAGGGTACGATTATTAAGGCAGCTAAGGAAGTCTTTGGTGATGACTTTATCGATTTACAGGGTTCGGGAAGAACAGATAGTGGAGTTCATGCAATTTGTCAGGCTGCACATCTGGATGCTAAAACAATGTTAGCTCCTGAAATAATAAGGATGAAGTTAAACGATCTTTTGCCTCACGATATTAACATTCTGGAAGTTGAAAAGACAAATAAGAGTTTTCACGCAAGGCATGATGCAAAATCAAGAAGTTATGTTTATCAGATTTCAAAACGAAGAACAGCATTTAATAAAAATTTAGTCTGGTGGATAAAGGACAAACTTGATTTTAATAAAATGGAATCAGTGTCAAAACTATTTGTTGGCATGAATAATTTTTCTTCTTTTTCGGATGATGAGCCTGAAGAAAAATCCACTAAAGTCCTGATTGAGGATATTCAAATCAAAGAAGAAGGAGAATTGATTTTGGTAAGAATTGCCGGCTCTCATTTTATCTGGAAGATGGTTCGAAGAATTGTCGGAGTTTTAGTTGAAGTCGGAAGAGGAAATAAATCTGAAAAAGATATTTTGTACTACTTGAGCAACAAATCAAATGAACCAGCTAAATTTACTGCGCCGCCATCCGGCTTGTTTTTGGAAATGATCAATTATTCGGATGACCCAATCAAAAAGGAATTAGCTGCATTTATCAGAATATCTTAGCGAGAAACAAAAAACATATTTCACGCAAAGCCGCAAAGTTATCCAACAAGTTTTTTTAATTTCTGAATTTCATCACGAAGGTTAGCAGCTTTTTCAAACTCAAGATCTTTAGCTGCCTTGTGCATTTCATCGGTAAGCTGCTCAATCAAATCTTCTTTTTGTTCCTTGTTCATATATTTCAGAACAGGCTCAGCAACTTTTGAAAATCCGTAACTCTCTTTTACTTCTTTCTTTCTTATATCTGCAATCGAAGTTGAATTGAGAATATCATCAAGTGATTTAAAAATTGTCGCAGGAACAATACCATTTTTCTCGTTGTATTTCTGCTGCATTTTTCTTCTTCGTTTGGTTTCACCAATAGTTTTATTCATTGAGTCAGTTATTTTATCGGCATACATAATCACTTTTCCATTAGCATTTCGTGCAGTTCTGCCGGCAGTCTGCATCAATGATCGTTCACTTCTTAAAAATCCTTCTTTATCAGCATCTATAATTGCAACCAAGGAAACTTCAGGCAGATCCAATCCTTCCCTTAAAAGATTTACTCCAACAAGCACATCAAATTCACCCAGTCTTAAGTCTCTTAAAATCTCAACTCGTTCCAATGAATCAATATCACTATGTATATAGCGAACCTGAATTCCGATTTTATCAAGATAGTCAGAAAGGTCTTCAGCCATTTTTTTTGTAAGAGTGGTAATAAGAGTTCTTTCTTTAACTTCAACCCGCTTTCTAATCTCTGCAATCAGATCATCTATTTGTCCCTTTATCGGTCGTACTTCAATTTCAGGATCAAGCAGACCGGTTGGACGAATAATTTGTTCCACCACAACTCCGCCGCTTTTTTCAAGTTCGTAATCTGCCGGAGTAGCACTGACAAAAATAACCTGATTAAGCATTTCAGAAAACTCAGTAAACGTCATTGGGCGGTTATCGAGTGCAGAAGGCAAACGGAAACCGTAGTCAACCAAAGTTTGTTTACGATTTCTGTCACCATTATACATTGCACGGATTTGAGGGATGGTTACATGTGATTCATCTATAATTAAAAGATAATCATCCGGGAAATAGTCAAACAAATTAGATGGACGTGAACCCGGGGCACGTAAATCCATGTGGCGTGAATAGTTTTCGATACCAGAACAATAGCCGATCTCTTTCATCATTTCTATATCAAATTTTGTGCGTTGTTCAAGTCTCTGAGCTTCTAAATATTTTTCTTCCTTGCGGAGAACATTCAATCTTTCAGCAAGTTCTTTTTCAATATTATAAATTGCTTTTTGCATTTTATTACGATCGGTAACAAAGTACTTGGCAGGATAAACCGGAACAGAATCCACCTCACGGATTACTTTGCCGGTAACAATATCTATTATTGAAATTTTTTCAACATCGCTATCCCAAAACTCAACACGGATTGCTTCTTCATCCTGATAAGCAGGAATTATTTCAACCACATCGCCGCGCGCACGAAAAGTTCCACGGTTAAATTCAGCATCGTTTCTTACATAATAAATATCAATCAGTTCGCGGAGTAATTTTTTCTTATCAATCTTTTCTCCTCTCTTAATAAAAATAATCTGTTTTGCATATTCATCAGGTGCACCGATTCCGTATATACAACTGACACTTGCAACAACAATTACATCTCTTCTGCCTTCAATCAGTGATGTTGTAGCTTTTAATCTAAGCCGGTCAATTTCTTCATTAACTGAAAAATCTTTTTCAATATAAATATCACGCGAAACAACATAAGCTTCCGGCTGATAGTAGTCGTAATAGCTTATAAAAAACTCAACTGCATTGTTAGGAAAGAAAGCCTTAAACTCTGAATAGAGCTGTGCGGCTAATGTTTTATTATGCGAAATAATTAAAGTTGGCTTTTGTGTTTGTGCAATAACATTGGAAATTGTAAAAGTTTTTCCGCTGCCAGTTACACCAAGCAAAGTCTGAAACTTATCTCCTCGTTCAATTCCCTCTACAAGTTGATTTATTGCTTCAGGCTGATCACCGGATGGCTGGTAATTAGATACAAGATCAAAACTTTTCATTGTTAATTTAAATTGACCTCATGGGCATGAAACGAATTACCGCTTAAATGCCCTTTTAAGACAATGATCTCTGCATTGTCGATACCCTCTGGTAAAGCAGTCTCACCATTTACCATTTTTATATTTCCATTTTTATCTGAAGCATAAAAAACAAAACCATCACCTTGTCTGCTAATGCCGCGATCAATAACTAATTGAACACGTATTTCTTTAACTGCTGTATTATTTGGATCAAAGTCATCAAATGAACCGAGTCCGCTTTTAGCAAAGTAAAATTTATAAATTATAAAAATGACTAATAGTACCAACAGCGGCAAAATTAATTTTTGTATTGTCTTCATTTCTCTTCTTTGTTGTGATTAAATCGTGGGCAAAGTTAATGAAATTTAATTTTAGTATTCAATTCAAAAAATACTCTGCTGAACAGAATATTTATATACTTTGTTGAATTATAAAAATCCAGCGTCAGGCAAAGAATTGGCAAGCTACCGGTACACTGATCAGCATTAATTATTTTTTTGCGCTTAGCTTAAAGTAAACCTCTTCGGGTGAAAAGATTCCGGCAAAAAATCTTTCATACATAACCGGCTCAATGTTAACAATAAAATCCATCCATTTAAGCACAGAAAAATGAGATGTAATAAATTTCTTTTCCAAAACTTCAAACTGTGCACCGGTTTCATAATTTGTACGATGATTCAGTTTCCACTTTTCATAAAATTTCAATTTTCTATTTCCAATATATTCGTAATTATCAAAAGTCCGGATTGAAAACGGAATTTTATGATCAGGATCGCCAAAGTATTTTGTGTTCAAAAAAAAGGGTGCATAAACAATCATAATCCCGTTTGGTTTTAATATTCTGTACAGTTCAGTTATAGTTCTGTTAAAGTTTTCAATATGTTCAAGAACATGCGAAGCATAAATTTCATCAAAATGATTATCGGGAAAAGGATATGGAAATTTATTTATATCATGAATCTGATTACCGCCGTAATCAACAATATCAAGATTAATATATCCTTGTTTTAGATCCCTGCCGCAGCCTAAGTTCAGTTTCATTGTAATTAGATTTTTTCTTGGGCAATTTAATGAAATGACAGGAAATTATTTTATTTAAAATAAAAAAAGCGGCACTAATGCCGCTTAACTATTAAAAATAAATTTATCTGCTTATGATTTCGATTAAAGCACTTGCTACTGTTTTATCATTATCATCAAGCAAAAATACTCTGTAGAACCCTGGTTCTTCAAACTTCATATCGCTTTCAGAATTTTTAGCAAAGTAGATATATTTCATATCTGGTTCAACGGAGTAGCTGAAATTTTTGTAGTACTCAAATTTTCCGGATCTGAAATTATATTTATCAAACTGTATTGAAACATCTTCCAGATTAAGAGCATAATCACATTTTACCATTACGGTTAAATAGCCGGTAGTAAATCTATCACTTACTCCGACCTCGCCGTTTTTACCATATTTTTCACAGAAATAAAGTACTGGTTCATTCTGTGCAAAAAGATTTTGATTTAGTCCTAATGTTAAACCAAATAGAACAAAGAAAAGAAAAAAAGATTTTTTCATATATGACTCCTTTTTATTGTGAAGAATTATTATACAAAAATTTATGCCAGTTAATTTTGTTAAAATCTTTATTGTTTTAACATTTTAATTGTAAAATATTCTCAATCAACAATATTTTGAGAAGAAATTTACACTGTGTATAAAAATGAAATAACAATATATATTTATCAATCAGTCAAATGTAGTATTTTAACTTCTGCAAAGACAAATATTAATTTTATTCAAAATGTCCAGGGAGTTTTAGTGAAAGGAAATAATCTTAAAGACAAATCAAAGCAAAGCATAGCACATTTTTGTTTTGATATGGATGGAACTCTGATTGATTCAAGCAGAACAATTTTTAACTCGACTGTTCTTACATTAGATAAACTTGGTATTAAAAATCAACTCGATGAAAAAGAGTTTTCTTTGAAGATAGGGCAGCATTTTAAGGATATATTTGACACATTTAATATTATTGTGCCCGATCTTGAAGAATTCATAAACTTGTATAAAAAAATTTATTTTCAGCAACTAAAGCACTCAACTCTATATCCTGATGTAAAAGAAGTTCTGAAGCATCTGAAAAGTAAAAACAAGTTAGTTTCACTTTTGACTACTAAAGCTCAGGATCAGACAGAAATAATACTGGATTATTTTAATCTTACCGGGTATTTTGATTTTGTTATGGGGCGAAGGGACGGCATTCCTTATAAACCATCACCGGAGCCTTTAATAATTATCTGCACGCAGCTTAATACAGATGTTGGAAAAACAATTATGATCGGAGATACTGAGCTTGATATTAGATGCGGGAAGAGCGCCGGTAGTTTTACTTGCGGCGTTGAATACGGATACAGGTCTAAAGAGTTATTAGAAGATGAGCATCCGGATTTTATTATCAATTCAATTAAAGATATAATTGAGCTATAGTAATTCTGTTTGTCGATTTTGTTTTTGTTATTCACTCCTGTATCAATCCTATCTTTGCTGAATAAACGGACATTATACTCCTGTTTCATTTCTTGAAAAAGAGAAACCTATTGTTGAACTTGGTATTACTAAACAAATGTGAAATAATATTAAGACACAAATGCACAATTCTAATTGGATAATTCAGTTTACCGTATGGAACATTTTTTGAAACCAAGGCTGGATACAAGTATTTGAATCAGGACTCAGCATCATAGTCAACGGTCCCTTTATTCTTAAAAATATTTAATTAATTAGTTATGATTTTTGATTCCGGGCGCCCTCATATAGCCATCGTCGGCAGAAGAAATGTTGGAAAATCATTATTGATAAATTCACTGCTAAAGCAAAATGTTTCCAGAGTATCTGAAGTAGCCGGAACCACAATTGACCCGCTTAAAACAAAGTTTGAACTTTTGCCTTATGGTCCTGTTATGATTGTTGATACTGCTGGTATTGATGATGAAGGTGAACTTGGCAGGCAGAGAATAACAGAAACAATAAAAATACTTTCTGCTTCGGACTTTGCATTAGTTGTACTTGATGCCCGCGAAACACTGCACAGCAAGGAACTTGAGTTGTTCAGTTATCTTGACAGGATTCAGATAAATTACATAGTAGTAGTAAACAAAATTGAATTTGGTGTAAATCCGGTTTTACTAAAAGAATTAAAGGAACTTAGACTGACTCATTTTGAAGTATCCTGCAAAGAAAAAGCCGGACTTGATGAACTTAAAAGAAGAATGATAAGAATGCTGCCGCTTGATAGCGAGAAGCCGCTTATAAATGATATTATTTCTGCACGTGATGTTGTAGTGCTTACAGTACCAAATGATAATTCTTTACCAAAGAATAAACTTGCCTTTTCGCAAGTCCATATTATCAGAGAAGCTCTTGATGATCATGCCGTAGTGGTTATCTGCAGAGAAAAGGAACTGCTTAAAACTATTAATAATCTTAAATCTTATCCTGATCTTGTAATTGCAGACAGCTCATTTTTCAAAAAGATTATTCAGGATATACCAGATAAGATAAGCTTTACAACATTTTCGATTATTCTTTCCAGGCACAAAGGCGATCTTCCTCTGTTCATTAGGGGACTGAAAAAAATTAATGACCTTAAAAACGGTGACAGAATATTAATTGCCGAAGCTTGTACTCATCACATTATTGATGATGCTCAGGATTCAATAAAAATTCCTAAATGGTTAAAAGCTTATACCAAAAAGGAATTAAATATAGATATTGTACAAAGTTATAATTTACCGGATAACTTATCAGAGTACAAACTTATTGTACATTGCGGCGGTTGTTTATTAACTCATCGGTCAATGCAGACAAGAATTAATCAGGCAAGATTGATGGATGTTTCTGTAGTCAACTATGGAATGATAAATTCTTTTATAGATGGTGCTATTCCCCGCGGTCTTATACCTTTTCCTGAAGCTGCTGCTGAGTGGGAAAAGACTTAATGAAAGTATTTATTGCTGCAAGGTCATACCTGTATCCTTCTTTATATTAAACTTAACCAACCTGAATATTATCCTTAAAAAACAGTATTGTAATCAGGGTTTAACTCTATTCCATTTTTCAATAAGTATCTTCTCAAAAGCAAGAAAAGATAATTGCTAATTGTTATTAATTGATTTGAAATTTTTACTTAAAAACATCTTTTAACCTAAAAAATCTGGCATTTACTATGCACAATTACAATGACTAAACGAAACACTCAAAGGAAAAAAATGCATAGTAAAATATTTGAATCTTATCAATCGAATGACAGAAGCTCTTTAATACCTCTTCTTCAGGACGTTCAGAACATTTATGGTTATTTACCAGAAAATGCTTTAAGAGATATTTCTGATTTTGTAAAAGTGCCGTTAAGCCGTGTTTACGGTGTTGCAACTTTTTATAATCAGTTCAGATTAACTCCTCTTGGCAAAAACATTATTCGTGTCTGCCGAGGAACAGCTTGTCACGTTAAAAATTCTGCTAATATACTTTTTGCTTTGGAAACGGAGCTTGGTATAACTGCAGGACAAACAACCCGCGACAAAAACTTTACTTTGGAAGTTGTTAACTGTATCGGAGCTTGTTCAATAGCACCGGTTATATTAGTTAATGATGACTATCACGGAAGGATTACCGTAAAAGATATTCCGAAAATTTTAAAGAAATACCAGACAGTAAATAAAACTGAGACTGCTGAGGCAACAAAATGAAAGATTTTAATCAACTCTGCTGCGAAAAGTGCTGGCATACAACTGAAAAACCATGCGAACATTTTATTCAGTGCTGTACTGAAGGACCGCTGTGCCATCACGATGAAAAATGTAAACAGGAAATAAGCTCATTGCGTAAAAGATTAAAATATGAAGAGCACGATAAGCCAATTATAATGATTGGAATGGGAACCTGCGGACTTGCATCGGGTGCTGCAAAAGTAAAAGAAGCAATTGAAGCTGAACTGAAGAAGTTAAACCTCGAAGCGGTAATTGAAGGAACGGGCTGTATTGGATATTGTGCTGTTGAACCAATTGTTGATATTAAACTTCCGGGTAAAGATAGAATCTCTTATCAGGAAATTACTGTTAAAGATGTTCCAAGATTTATTAAAACCACTCTTGTAGATAATGAAATCTATAAAGAAAAACTTCTTGGCAGTCATGGAAAATCAAATGGCGTTGTAAACTTAAAGCAGGTTCCATTCTTTGAGCATCAGCATAAAATTGTGCTTGCAAATTGCGGTGTTGTTAATCCGGATTCAATTGATGCTTATCTGGCAAATGGCGGGTTCAAAGCTTTTGATAAAGTTTTAAGATTGATGAAACAGGAAGATGTGATAAAAGAAGTTCTGGATTCAGGATTAAGAGGAAGAGGCGGAGGCGGTTTTCCAACAGGAAAGAAATGGGAACTTGCTCTCAAACAAAAATCGGATCAAAAATATTTAATTTGTAATGCCGATGAAGGTGATCCCGGTGCGTTTATGGACAGATCACTTCTCGAAAGCGATCCTTTCAGAGTGCTTGAAGGGATGGCAATTGCTGCTTATACGATAGGTGCAAGTGTAGCATATATTTATTGCCGTGCTGAGTATCCGCTTGCAATTGAGAGACTTAAAAATTCAATTGCCAAATGCGAAGAGTATGGAATATTAGGAGATAATATTCTTAACACTGGTTACTCACTCCACATAAAAATTAAAAAAGGTGCTGGTGCTTTTGTCTGCGGCGAAGAAACTGCACTTATTGGTTCAATTGAAGGTAAACGCGGAATGCCGAAACCACGTCCGCCATATCCAAGTAATGCTGGTTTATTTGGCAAACCTACTGTTATAAATAATGTTGAAACTTACGCGAATGTACCGCCCGTAATTATGATGGGTGCACAAAAGTTTGCATCAATCGGAACGGTAAAATCAAAAGGAACAAAAGTTTTTGCGTTAAGCGGTAATGTTAAAAACACCGGATTAGTTGAAGTTCCAATGGGAACAACATTAAGAGATATTGTTTTCAAGATCGGCGGCGGAATTCCTGACAAAAAAGAATTTAAAGCAGTTCAGATCGGCGGTCCATCCGGCGGATGTTTACCTGATAGTGTAATTGATACACCGGTTGATTATGATTCGCTTAGAGAGGTTGGTGCAATGATGGGCTCAGGCGGATTTGTTGTGATGGATGAAGAAACCTGTATAGTTGATGTTGCAAAATATTTCTTAACATTTATCCAGGAAGAAAGCTGCGGTAAATGTGTTCCCTGCCGTGAAGGTACTAAACGAATGCTTGAAATTATTGAACGAATACCAAAACGGTACGGAACTGATGGAAACAAACTTGATCAACTGCAAAGATTTAAAGGAATGATTCACTTGCAAAGATTAGCTGATGTTATTAAAGATACATCACTTTGCGGATTAGGACAGTCAGCACCAAATCCTGTTTTATCCGGATTAAGATATTTCCGCCACGAATATGAAGAACACTTATATGATAGAAAATGCTCGGCTGGAGTTTGTAAGGAATTATTAACATTTACAATTGATAATGAACTTTGCACCGGCTGCGGAATATGTGTTAAAAAATGTGCGGCTGAGGCAATCGTCGGTGAAAAAGGTCAGGCTCATTATATACTGGATAACAAATGTATTAAATGCGGCATGTGTTATGAAGTCTGCCGCTTCAAAGCGATAAATATTAACTAAAGTTAAAATCTTTTGTCAGGCTAAACATGTCGAAGTCTGAAGATTATAGTCGCCCTTCTATAGACTTAGGGTGATAGAAAATTAAAAAGGAATTTCGGAGTTATAAATGGTTCAATTAACAATAAACGGAATAAAAGTAAACGCAGAAGAAGGAATGACAATTCTTGATGCTGCCAAATCAGTGGGGATATCAATCCCAACACTTTGTCACTTAAAAAATCTTGATCCAACAGGAGCTTGCAGAATTTGCGTTGTAGAAATTGAAGGATTCAGGGGACTGACACCATCGTGTGCTTATCCTGTTACGGAAGGAATGGTGGTTACAACAGATTCACCGAGAGTACGCAAAGCAAGAAAAACTATTGTTGAGCTTCTGATAGAAAATCATCCGCAGGATTGTTTAATCTGTGTAAGAAACAAAAACTGTGAACTTCAGGATCTGTCAGAGCAATATGGTATTCGTGAACATCGCTATGTAGGCGAAACAAAATGTCATGCAATTGATATATCCAGTGCTTCGATGGAACGCGATCCTGCAAAGTGTATTCTTTGCGGTAGATGCGTCCGTGTTTGCCACGAGGTTCAAAAAATCGGTGCGATAGATTTTACAAAACGCGGATTTACTTCAATTGTTACAACACCATATAATAAAGGATTAAATGTTAGCGATTGTATTCTTTGCGGACAGTGTATAATTGTTTGTCCAACTGCTGCACTTAGAGAAAAAAGTTCTATTAAAGAAGTTGCAAACGCACTTTATGACAGAAAAAAATATTGTATAGCACAGGTTGCACCGGCAGTTCGCGCTTCACTTGGTGAGGAATATAATATGCCTCTTGGTACTGATGTTACCGGACTGTTAGTAACCGGATTGAGAAGATTAGGATTTAAAAAAGTATTTGATACTAACTTTGCTGCTGATCTTACAATTATGGAGGAAGCAACCGAGTTAATCAACCGGATACAAAACGGAGGAAGCTTACCGATGTTTACAAGCTGCTGTCCGGGATGGATTAAATATGTTGAAATGAACAGACCCGAAGTGTTAGATCATATTTCAACGTGTAAATCTCCGCATGAAATGGAGGGAGCTGTTCTTAAATCTTATTATGCAAGAAAAATGGGAATAGACCCAGCAGATATTTATGTTGTATCTATTATGCCCTGTACTGTAAAGAAGTATGAATCAAACCGTGCAGAGCTTTCTGCAGAGGCAATGCCCGATGTTGACGCAGTGTTAACAACAAGAGAGCTTGTAAGATTCTTTAAAATAGCGGGAATTGATTTTAATGATCTTCCTGAAAGTGAATTTGATAATCCGCTTGGTGAATCAACCGGTGCAGCAGCTATATTTGGAACAAGCGGCGGAGTTATGGAAGCTGCTTTGCGTACCGCATATTTTAAAATTACGGGTACTGAACTCGAACATCTTGAGTTTGAAGAAATCCGAGGTATGGCTGGAGTTAAAGAGGCAACTGTAAAAATCGGTGATCTTGATGTTAGTATTGCTGTTGTAAACGGAATCGGCAACGTTGGTCCTGTTTTGGATGAAGTACAAAACGGAACTTCCAAACATCATTTTATAGAAGTTATGGCTTGCCTGGGTGGATGTATAAACGGCGGAGGTCAGCCGATTCATCAAAAACCGGAAAAAGTTGTTAAGCGTGTTAAGGCACTTTATAAGATCGATGAAAATGCAAAGACAAGAAGATCTCATGAAAATGAATCTGTATTGACTTTGTATAAAGAATTTTTCGGAGAGCCTAATTCGCATAAAGCTCACGAGATACTTCATACAGAGTATTTTGATAAGAAGAAGATTTTAAAAAACTAAGTGTCGTATTTAGCTAAGTCGAAGGGTGTATCTCAGTGCTCTAAGTGTCTTAGTGGTAGAAGAATTTTCTCAACACTAAGACACAAAGAACACAAAGGAACACTAAGAGAAAAATGAATCACGCAATAGTCAGCACAATAAGCGATAGATGTAATTAAGAGGCAGTTATGAAAAAAATAATAATTATAAGTATTGTTTTTTTATTTCCAAATTGCAGCACAACAGAGCCACCACCACCACCTGATGAAACAAAACCGGTATTAACATTATCTTTTGATAAAAAAAGTTGCACCGAGTTGTGGATAAAACTAACAACTAAAGATTTAACACTACCTTCAGAGCTAACACTAAAACAATACAACCCAACTGGCGATTCTATTTCTCAAAGCTTCATACTCAATACTAAAGACTCATTGCTCTACATAGATTCACTATTCCCAAACAAAACATATAAATTTCTTATAACAATGCAGCAATCCAACAATGCAAGCAATGAATTGTCCGTTACAACAATGGATACAACAAGCCACAACTTCTCTTATCAGACATTTGAATTCGGTGAACCGCTGACAGGTAACAGCAGCAGGTTATATGATGTTGCAATAATAAATGAAAATAATATTTGGGCTGTTGGTGAAATTTATGTTAATGATTCTCTTGGACAAGCTGATCCAATACCTTATAATGTTGCACGGTGGAATGGAATTGAGTGGGAGTTAAAAAGAATTAATTTTCCTGTAGTATGTGGGCAGAGCAATTTAATATCCTATCCATCTAGATCAATAAATGTGTTTAACGATAATGAAATCTGGATGAGCACTGGTGGAGATAAAATAGCAGTTATTAAAGAAGGAATCCAGATAAATCAATTTTGTTTACCATCAAATCTAAATATGTCAATAAATAAAATATGGGGCGTTGACAAAAACAATACATATATAATTGGTAATGAAGGTAAAGTTGGATATTACAACGGTACAAGCTGGTCAAGTGTAACAAGCGGAACAACTTTACCACTAACTGATATTTATGGAAAAGATGATAATCAATTATATATCTCTGGTGCTTACACTCCAGAAGTAAAGGGGGTGCTTCTCAAAGGCAATAGTTCTCAATTTTCAGTAATGATAAATTCAGAGATAATTAGTGAAAATGAACTCTTTGAAAAACTATATGGTGAACTTGCATCTGTTTGGTTAGATGATAATGGTACTGTTTATACGGGCGGAAACCTGCTGTTTCAGTATAAAAATTATAAATGGGATTATGTTAGATCACTACCCGAAAATTATATTGGCGGTAATCCGGGGGCATCTTACAGAGGATTTATATCATCAATAAGAGGGAATGCTTCAAATGATTTTGTAGTAGCTGGCGATAGAAACACATTAAAACATTTTAACGGAATAAATTGGCAACAAATAGGTTTACCATATAGTCCTGCCAGTCCAATAATTTGGTATAGTGTTGCACAAAAAGGTAACACAGTTGTTGCTGTTGGTGACTATGGTTCAAAAGCATTTATAATAATATTAAACAGATAAAAAGGAAAAATTAAATGAAAAAACGTTTTTATATTTTCTTAAATTTAATTTTTCTCTTAAGTCTAACTACTTGCAGCACCACAGAGCCACCACCACCACCTGATGAAACAAAACCGGTATTAACATTATCTTTTGATAAAAAAAGTTGCACCGAGTTGTGGATAAAACTAACAACTAAAGATTTAACACTACCTTCAGAGCTAACACTAAAACAATACAACCCAACTGGCGATTCTATTTCTCAAAGCTTCATACTCAATACTAAAGACTCATTGCTCTACATAGATTCACTATTCCCAAACAAAACATATAAATTTCTTATAACAATGCAGCAATCCAACAATGCAAGCAATGAATTGTCCGTTACAACAATGGATACAACAAGCCACAACTTCTCTTATCAGACATTTGAATTCGGTGAACCGCTGACAGGTAACAGCAGCAGGTTATATGATGTTGCAATAATAAATGAAAATAATATTTGGGCTGTTGGTGAAATTTATGTTAATGATTCTCTTGGACAAGCTGATCCAATACCTTATAATGTTGCACGGTGGAATGGAATTGAGTGGGAGTTAAAAAGAATTAATTTTCCTGTAGTATGTGGGCAGAGCAATTTAATATCCTATCCATCTAGATCAATAAATGTGTTTAACGATAATGAAATCTGGATGAGCACTGGTGGAGATAAAATAGCAGTTATTAAAGAAGGAATCCAGATAAATCAATTTTGTTTACCATCAAATCTAAATATGTCAATAAATAAAATATGGGGCGTTGACAAAAACAATACATATATAATTGGTAATGAAGGTAAAGTTGGATATTACAACGGTACAAGCTGGTCAAGTGTAACAAGCGGAACAACTTTACCA
>OFEK01000240.1_pt1 | contig 73016 bp, 54 predicted proteins | sample 1521131 | NCBI WGS metagenome assembly OFEK01 (sample SAMN05720209, study PRJEB24109) | activated sludge metagenome | isolation source: Anaerobic digester | place: China | collected 2015-12-16 | reverse complement strand
TGCCATGTCCATTCTTTTTTCGCAACCCTCTGGGTACTCATTTCCCGGAAGACCCGAAAAAATTTCTCAAAGCAAACTGATTTCAAAATGTAATAAGAAAATGCGTAATATTAATAAAATGATAGAAGTATTAAGATCTCAATGGGAACAAACTGATTTGCCATCCGATTTAAGGAGATTATCCGATAATATTCTCTTGGTGTTGATGGAATTAGACATAAAAGTGAGCGAACTTAAAGTAATGCTTCTAAAGGCAAGCGATGAAAACAAGGGCATTTTGCCAACAAACCTTTCCCCATATGGCGTTATAATTCAGACTGTTATGAAACGAAAGAAAACGGCATTCTTCAAACATTTAACTCAAAAAGATGATGGCAATCGAAAGCTTAAGATACTAATTCCAGCAGAAATAGAACTTCCGCCTGATATTTCACGGAGTGATTGCGTCAATGCCATTTTCGTTGGGAATGGAACGTAATGCTTTATCGCAAGCGTTCGTTCAACTACACCTTCCCAGCGTCATGAGTCTGCTGCATGATCGTCTTTGCAGGGTACCTGCACGCCTGATTCTTTGACGGGAGTTTCCGAGCAATGACTGAGCAGTAGTCAAAAACAGTAGCTGAATCAATATGTTACTCAGCCAATTTGCGTAGTACCCCATCCTCTATTTTGTTCTTCAGAAGATCATGGCAGACCTGTTGGGGACCGACAAGGTGCCATTCTCCGAGCGCTTACAGCTTTATCGGGGGTCAAGTCGAGCAGGGTTAACAGGCAAAGCGCAGAACGTTCACTTTGTTGCGTCCGAGGAATACTGAGGGCGGCGAGGATGAGGAGCGCGTTGTTTATGGTGTCGATTTCTGGCATGCAAGGCTTTCAATCTTCTGGTCAATTGCGTCTTGGGTTAGATCGCCTTGTTTCTTGGCCCAAGTGCCAAGGCTGGTCAAGGCTTCACGGCTCGGATATTTCAACAAGCGCAAGTCGGTCTCATTCACCTGCGTATGACCGCTGAAACGGCGAAACTGCTCATCAACCTGGGTAGAGTTGAGAAATACTGAGAGGCCTCGCGCCACATTTTCCGGTATCCCTTTTCGGCGGTAATGGAAAACATTCAGGTGGTTTTCTAAACCGAGCATAGGACTGTTGAAGGCACCGGGATAAACAACGGTCGCCACAAGGCGGCGTTTTTCCTCCTTGGAAGAAAACCTCTTAACCACGACGTAGCAGCCACTGGGATAAAGCCATTTTTCGGTTTGCCCGTTGCGGAGGATAGCGTTTGGCTTCTTTATGCCGATCCTCGGCCAATAGATCGACTGCCCTGAAAAATGGGCCGGGTAGAGCAGGGGGACGGTCCCGGGCTCCGGCATGGGTCGGAGATGGTCTCTTAATCGGAAATCCACAACCGGTCCGGTTGAAACATCAAGGCCGATTTCGGCAAGAGAACTGCGAATAGCCGGGGAAATCTCGATGTGATTTTGTGTGGGGGAGGTCGGTACGTGTATGAAGCGCTCCGTATCGCCCGGCAAAACGATCTGGTCAAACGGGTAAATGTGGGTCTCGGTATCAGTGAAACGGTCATCCGTCGATGTGGTGATAGTCACGCGAGCCTGCTTACCGCCGCGCTTTAGCATAATGATGAGATTTTCCTGTAAAACATCATCATCTTTGAAAGCCTGATCACGCGCGCCGAAAAGGTGCATTCGCATAATGGCGGTCTTGGCAAAAAGAACCTCACGAAAAGGGCGATAATATGGGCCATTGCAGAAGCTGCGCGGGATGATCGCCACGATCTCGCCACCCGGCTGCATGAGTTCAACCGTGAGTGCAACAAAGGCGGAATACATATTGACGGTTTCAATTCCGACCCGGCGAAGCAAAATCCTGTGCAGGCCGCCGCTGTTTATCTTTCTGTAGGGTGGATTTAGGATGGCGTGGGAAAAACTTCGTGATCCTTCAAGGATCAGCCTTACGGCTTCTTCAATGAAGTCACCCGGCAATATGGAATAGTCTATAGCAAGCTCGCCCTGGTAGCCCGCCAGAGTCCGGGCTAGGTGATTGCGTAAGCTGGCGTCGATTTCATAGGCCACGATCTCGAGGTGTTGAATCCCTAGACCGCCCGCCGCAAAACGATCCAGGAAGGCGCCGGATAGTGAGCCCATTCCTGCGCCGGCATCCAAAAGCCGCGCTGTATGCACGGTTGAACGAGAGAACAGGGACGCCATAAAGCGAGCAACACTTGTGGGGGTCATGAACTGTCCCAGCTGGGATTTACGCTTCTGGGTTATCTTCCGTGCCACATCCCTTCGGATAGCATCGACGTGTTCAAACGACTGAAGCATTTCTCACCTTAAGGCCATAACTTCTTGAACCATCCCGATTGATCCATCGTGTCTCCCCATGCGCGGAGTGCCCGGGAGTCGGATTAGCCACCTGCTTGTGTCGATTTTCTATACCATTCCGATACGGTGCAAGCAATGGGTTAATGGCGGTGACCGCCCCTCCTCCGGTCGGGACACCAATATTGACAAGTTACCCCCCGCTGAGATCGGTGGAGAGACAGACTGCAAGGAAATGGACAGCGTCACTCTCTTGCCCAAAGCGGGAACAAATGCTGACTTGGTGAAAAGATAATAATACAAGAAGGAAAACCACGTTGCCTGCCAGAGCGAAATGATCATTATCCCTTGACGCTGATTGCATGAAGGGGTAGGAGTTTGCATTGTCGCTTGAAACATGATCAGAACCCCACAGCGCAGGATCAACATGGCGATTCCGGATTATGAGTCGATTATGCTACCCTTATTGAGGTTTGCCGGTGATGGCAAAGAGCATTCCGCCAAGGAGGCTGCGCAGGCTCTTGCCGTTGAATTTGCTTTGAGCGAGAGTGAACTGAAACAACTACTTCCGAGCGGCCGGCAAACGACCTTCGGCAACCGGATCGGATGGGCCGGGACATACCTGAAGAAAGCGGGTCTTCTTCAGTCATCCAGAAGGGGTATCTTTCAAATAACCGCACGTGGGCTCCAGCTCCTCGCGGAAAAGCCAATTCAGCTGAATAGTGCGTCTCTTCACCGTTTTCCCGGATTTGTCGAGTTCATAGAGGCACGAAAAGGGAAGGCGGCCATTCCATCCGATGATGACCCAATCAATCGCGAGACTCCGGAAGAAGTTATTGAAGCAGCCTATCAGCGGATTCGGCAAGACCTGGCTTCGGAATTATTGCAGACCGTCAAGAACTGCTCAGCCACTTTTTTTGAGCGGCTTGTCGTGGATCTCATTGTGAAAATGGGGTATGGCGGCACAAGGAAAGATGCTGGTGAGGCCATCGGGAAAAGTGGTGATGAAGGCATTGACGGGATTATCAAAGAGGACCGTTTGGGGCTGGACATTGTATATATCCAAGCCAAAAGATGGGACAGCCAGGTTGGTCGGCCGGAAATCCAAAAGTTTGCCGGGGCGTTACAAGGCCAACGGGCAAAAAAGGGCATCTTCCTTACAACATCCGCTTTCACAAAAGAGGCCAGAGATTACGTCTCCAGGATTGAAAGCAAAATCGTCCTCATAGATGGCGACTTACTGGCTCAGTTGATGATAGATTTCAACATAGGAGTAGCTGCTGTCGCCTCCTATGAATTAAAGCGCATCGATTCCGATTACTTTGCCGAGGAATGACAGCGACGGACGGGGCTTCATTCCCCGACCATTTTCACTCACCCACCTCCACATGCCCAGACTCAGCCCTCTTCACCTCGCCGTCTTCCCACTCGCGGCCCGGGATTTGTCCACTCATCTCCGGCAAATCGCCGAAACCGGGGGCAAGCGTCGAAAGAGGCGATCCAGGGCCTACCGGTTCATGAATTCACACGGCAGGTGGTCGGAACTAGGGCCAAAGCGGCTCCCGTCCTCCAGCAAGAGCATTCGCGGCGGGCCGGTATGCGCGGCAGTGCCGGACGCGGCGGATTCGGGAGGAATGTGCCGCCGCGGCCGGGCCGACGACCTCGAAATCACTTGATCGCTTCTGCGCAATTGGACCAGTTCGAATACCCGTACGCGCAAGGTTCCCCGTCGGACTCGTGGAAAGCCCTGACGTGGTAGGCGAAAGTGCCGGAAATCACCGAGTTGTCGAGGTAGACGTGGACGTTGGGCGCCGTGGTGGTCTTCAACACCCATGAAGCCGCGTCAGCGCAGAGAGCTTCCTTCCGGTACACCTGGAACCCCGTTTCGTTGCTGCTGTTGTCGGTCCACTTGAGATTGACGAAATCGACGGGGCTGGCGGTCAGCCCCGTGGGCTTCAAGGGAACGGCGGCGACCCGCGTGGCCGGGGAACAGGCGGCGCCGTTGCACGCAATGAGGTAGTAGCTGTAGACGGCGGAAGCCTCATTGCCCGTGGCCGTGCCGTCGGAGAAGGTCTCGGCGCCCGGCGCCAGGGTTGCGCGGGTGTCCCAGGGGCAGGAGAGGCAATCCCTGCGGTAGAGGAAGAAATTCGTTTCGTTGCTGGAGTTGTCCTTCCAGTAGACGTCTATCCTATTGGGTCCCCGGGAATACGCCTTCAGGCCGGAGGGCGAAGCGGGCGCCCCCAAGGGACCTGTGGTCGCGAAGGCGCAATTGGAATACGCCGAATAGCCGTGAGCGTTATAGGCCCTGACCCGGTACGAGTGGGTGGAGTCCGCGGCAAGGCCCGAGCGTGTGTACTGGACGACGTTGGGCCCAGTGGTCGCAATCTGAGTCCAGGTATTGGCGGAGGAACACGAACCCGCTTTGGTCTCCACCCTGTAGCCCGACTCGAGGCTCGTGCCGTCGTTCCAGGAAAGCTTTATGGCCGAGGAGGATATGGCCGTGGCCGAAAGTTTCAGGGGCGGAGTGTCGATCACGATGCCCGACCGGACCGGCCATACTCTCTGAAGTTCCGACGCGTTCTTCGAATTGTAGAGTATCCGGCCGTTTCCCATGTGCACCACCACCGCCTGGTCCGGGAGATCCACGTTGCTCGTGGAAGACCAGTACTTGGCGCTCTTCACGTTGATGAAGGGATGCACCGCCGGCAGAGCCGGATTGCGCCGGGAGAAGTCCGTCAGGCTGTGGAGCTCCACCCGGTTCGGGAGACGCCAGTCGCTGAAACCGAGGAATTTGTTGGCGTTGAGGCACTTGACGTAGTTCAGGGCGCCCTGCCACGTTTTCGCCGTGCCGGACCCGCAGGCGGCAGGCCCCGGCGCGTTGGCGTTCTTCGTCCATATCAGTCCGGTCAGATCATCCCGGACCCCGCCGGTGAATGCCGTTGCCTTGAACCGTGGAACGGGCCATTTCACGCCTTTCTCCAGGGCTCCATCGTCGCCGGCGGCGTAGCTGGCGGTCTGCCCCGTCTTCCAGACATTTGCGGGATACACGCTGCTGGGGGCGCCGGACTGTCCTCCGCGCACCGGCCACACCGGGGATGGAAAGCCCTGGCTTTCGGAGAGCAGGGTGACCGCATTCCCGCCTGCCAGCAGGACGGTCCACTTGTAGTAGGTGTTGGCCGCATTGGAAGTCGACGTCAGAAACGGCTCTTCGACAGCGAAAAAGAACCCCTGCGAATTGAGCCATCCGGCGACCTCCGTCTCCGCGCCGTTCCTCAGGCTTTCGTATTCGTTGACGTTGGGAAGCCGCCAGTCCTGGTAGCCCAGAAAACTGTGTGCGTTGAGACAGGCGACCCTGGCCAGCGCCTCCGCCCAGTTGGTCACGGTGCTGTCACACACCCCGGAGATTTCCGGATCGACAACCGTCGGCCAGATCAGTCCAGTGAGCCTGTCCGTCTGCGTATTGTCCCCATTGTTCTTGAACCGGGTGCCGGGCCAGGCCGCTCCCGCCCGAGTCTCCCCGTCCTGTCCCGTGCCCGCGCAGGAAATCTCGGCTCCGCCGGTCGCGTAGCACTTTTTCTGGTTTGTTTTCGGGAGCTGGATCACTTCCGCGCGGACGTTGACCGCAACGAACATTATGCTCAAGAGTACGACCAATATGCTCATCTTCCCATTTCTGCACACGGCTTGTTCCTCCTCTTCTGAGAATAGGCCGAACCATTCGTCCCAAACCTCATGCCATCGAAGACCGGAACCCGAAAACTCCAAAAAAAACCGGATTCGCGGCCTTGGGGAAATAACGAAAAGGGAACCGCTCGACGCGCCGCCTTTACCCGGGACGCCCGCGCGCGGACCGCGACCCGCCGCGAACGCCCGGGCACGAACCGGCGAAAGAGATCACATGCACGGAATCGCTCAACCTGGATATTTATACCAGCCTAATTTGGCCGGGGAATGATGTCAATTACGAATGCCTTCATTACTATTCGTTCATCAACATTCCTTTCCGGTTCTATTCCCGTGCGGTCCGGACACGCTTTCCTCCATGGGCCCGGCCGCTCGCATGCCCCCGGAAAGGAAGCCGGACCGGCTTTCTTGCAGCCACTGTAACGGCGCCTTCTTCAATGGCCGGCCGGCCCCGATTTATCCATGCCCGACCATTTTTCTTTTAGCCCTGACCGGCAGAACATAGTAATATCAACCGTTCGATTTCTTCCTCGCCTGGGGCTCGCCGCTCGCAGCCGGGACAACCCATTCAGGGAGAATCAGTGAGCATGCGGAAAACCGATACTCTCATTGGAAAGCAGATCGATCAGTTCCGACTCGACCAGTTCATTGCCCGGGGCGCCATGGGCGCCGTCTTCAAGGCGTTCGACGCGGTACTCGCCAGGACCATCGCTTTGAAGCTCATTCCCAAGGAGATCGAAGAAGGCCTGTCGGAAGCGGAAGTGTTCACGCGCGAAGAATCCAAGAAGCGCCTGATACAGGAAGCCAAGGCCGCCGGACGGCTGGCCCATCCCAATATCGTCACCATTCATTCTTACGGCGAGACTGATGAATTCCAGTATATCTGCATGGAGTACGTGAGCGGGAAGACGCTGACGCAGGTTCTCAGCGAACGCAAGCCCCTGTGCGAAGAGGAGGCCGTCTCCATTTTCGTGCAGGTACTGTCGGCCCTGGAAGCCGCCAACAAGGAAGAAATCATCCATCGGGACATCAAACCCGCCAACATCATGATCACCGAAGAGAACCGGGTGAAAGTGATGGACTTCGGCATCGCCAAACTGCCTTCCCTCTCAATGACCGTCACGGGAATGGTCCTGGGCACGCCTTACTACATGTCCCCCGAGCAGATCGCCGGGAAGAAGGTCGATATCCGTTCCGACATCTTTTCCGTCGGGACGGTTCTCTACGAAGTCATGACCGGGGAAAAACCCTTCGTCGGGGAAAGCACCGCCACCATCACCTACAAGATCATGGCGCTCGATCCGACACCGCCCGCCGTGATCAACAGGAATCTCTCCCAGCCGATGGCGGACATCATCCTCAAGGCGCTCGCCAAGAACCCGGATCACCGGTTCCAGACGCCCACGGAGATGATGCTCGCCTTGAGAGCGCTCGTGCAGAGACCTCACGCGTACCCGGACGATGCCACGCTCGCCGGAACGGTGATCGGAGAACCGGACTTCGACCAGACGGTGAGGGCGGAGATACCGGAAGCCGTGAAGTCCGCCGCCCGGATCGGTACTCAGCCTCCGTCGGCGCCGCACGCTTCGGAGTCGGCGTCGCGTCAGAGAGTTTCGCTGGATCCGAGAAAACCGGCCGAACGCGAACCGCTCCGCAAGGACGGCACAGGGGCGCGCGTGTCGCCGTCTCCTGGCCCCGGAGAGGAAGAAACGGACATCCCGGTCCTGACGCTGGCGGAGGGTCCGGCCGGGAAACGCGGGGCAAAGATGAAAGGGCTCGGCATAGCCCTGTTGACGATCGTCGTCGCGGTCGCGGGATTCCTCGTGTACAGGTCGTTGAGGAGTCCCGGGGTGCCGTCGCCGAGGCCTTCCATCCCCCCTCCGACGTCGCGATCCGCGCCGGTCACCACGCGCGCCACCCAGCCGCCGCCGCCCACCCCGACCACGGCGCCCCCGACCACGATTCCCCCGGCCACATCCACGCCGCCCCTGGACCAGTTCACACCGGGCAAGGACAAGACCACGGCCTCCGTGGAGCCGCTTCTCGTCGAGGCGCAAAATCAATCCGCGAACAACCCGGCCGAGGCGCAGAAGCTTCTCGAGGAAGCGCTCCGCCTCGATCCGAACCGGTTCGAAACCATTTTGACGATGGCGCGGCTGCAGGCATCCAGAAAGGACTATTCGGCCGCCGTTCAATATTACCGGGACGCCGTGCGCGTCAACGGCAACGCCCCGGAGGCCCATTCCGAAATGGGAGCGCTCCAACAGGCGCAAGGCGACTATGCCGGCGCCATCACGAGTTACGAAGCCGGCCTGGCGCTGAGGCCCTCCCATCCCGACGAGCTGCTCGCGAACGTGGCATTCTGCCACGATAAGCTGAACAACCCCGATCAGGCACGGCGGTACTACGAACAAGCCCTGGAGATCAACCCCAACAACCGCGCGGCCCTCGCCTTTCTGGACAGCCTGAGTCCGGCGACGACCCAGCCGAAGACCCCCATCGCGTCGCCGCGGGCGCCGGACACCGACTCGCCCTCCCGGGCCGTCCGGGTGGAGGGGAAATACAACGTCGAAGGCCAGAACCCCAACGGCACATCCTATCACGGCACAGCCACGATCAAGCGGAGCGTGTCCGGGTACACCGTCATCTGGAACGTCGGCGGGAAGAGCTACACGGGCAGCGGTCCGCTGGTCGGCAGGACCCTCACCGTCAAGTGGCGAGGTTCCCGGGGGGCGACCGGGGCGGTGGTGTACACGGTCACCGCCACGGGTGTGCTCAAAGGGGTGTGGGGGCCGAACAGCTCGGGCCTGGAAACGCTCACGCCGATCAACTGACCATACGAACCCGCGTTTGCCCGTCGCGCTCGCGCAAATGCCGGTTTGCCGTTCGATGCCTTTTCAGAACGCCTCGATCAAGCACGCTCTCGAATCCAGGACATCCGCCATCCTGGTGCAACCATTCCCCGAAAGCCAGGCCAGACCAGCAGAGCCTTCCTCCCAATCGGGTTCTCCATGGGAAAAGATCCTATCTTGAGGGGACCCGAGCCTCTCGGCTGCTCCCGCCGCTTCCGGCAATCCCCTTCGATCGAATCCCGATCAGCTCGGGCAAATCAATTGACAGGCACACTGAATTTCATAGAGTATAGGCCAAGTTGTCCGGATTTCGACGGATGAAATCCCGTGGAGCTCGCCTGCCGGATACCGATCCGGGCAAACGAGAAAGCGGAATCATGATGATGCGGGACGGGGGAAACGAATCGAATGCCGGCAGTGATGGGAGATCGATGGCTCTCCGTGGATGAGATCGCGGCCTGTCTCGGCATCAAGCGGGATGCGGTCTGCAGGTGGATTACTGAAAAGCGGATACCGGAGCACCGGATAGGTCGCCAGTGGAACTCCCGCCAAGGATGGAGCGAACGAGTGGGTGAAGTCGGGGGGCGGCGGAACCGGATTCTCAACATTCAGATGCAGGTAAAGCATGATGGATGTTCTGCTGACATTCACGGGATTTCATGACCCTTATTTCAAGGGATTGGTCGACCAGGAGGAACAACCCGGCCCCATCCTTTCCCTTCTCGCCACACGCTCATTCGATCATGTCTTTCTTTTCGATACCCCAAGCACGCAACGGGTTACCGGGGAAACAAAGGACGCTATCACGAAGAGCCATCGCGCGAGCGAGGTTCACGTTCTTGATACCAACCTCTCCGATCCAACGAATTACCAAGAGATATTCAGGGGGCTCAGAACCCATCTTCATCGCATCATTGAGGAGTTCGCCGCAGCGCGATTCTTCGTCGCAGTCGCGTCGGGAACGCCCCACATGCATGCATGCTGGGTTCTCCTTACGGCGTCCGGTGAAATTCCCGCCCGGCTTCTTCATGTGCGTCCACCGCATTTCGTGACGAAACAACATCCGCTTGTGACCGAGGTGGATGTGTCCTCGCGTGAGTTCCCTACCGTCAGGTTTCAGAACGGTCTGAGCCCGACGGAAGAAAGCCGATTCGATGAAGATTCCGTCAGAGTGCAACTCGGCATCGTGGGGGACCACCCCGCAATGCGGCGTTCACTCGAGATGGGTGCGATGCTGGCGCCATCGCAGGCCCCGATTCTGATCCTGGGCGAAACAGGTACCGGCAAGGAGCTATTCGCGCAATACATTCACCGATTGAGTGGACGACCGCCCGAGGTCTTCGTTGCCGTGAATTGTGCCGCGATTCCGGAAGACCTCGTCGAGAGCCTGCTTTTTGGTCACAGGAAGGGAGCCTTTACCGGCGCGATCAACGATCAGATGGGCAAGTTCGACATAGCGGATAAGGGAACCCTCTTTCTCGATGAGCTCGGAGAGCTTCCCATGCCCGCGCAGGCCAAATTGTTGAGGGTTCTGCAGGATGGACTGGTAGAGCCGATCGGACAAGCCAGGGCGCATAAGGTTGACGTGCGCATTGTGGGGGCGACGAATCGGGATTTGCGCAAACTGGTGAGGCAAGGAAGATTCCGCGAAGACCTTTTTTACAGGCTCAATGTCGGCGAAATCAAGCTGCCTCCGCTTCGCGAAAGGCGTTCCGACATTCCCAAGCTGGCGCTTCACGTTCTCGACAGGTTGAATGGATCGTTGCGGCGACCCAAACGGCTTTCATCACAAGCCCTGTCCAGGCTGCAATGTCACAATTGGGCGGGGAACGTCCGCGATCTGGAAAACGTCATCGAGCGGTCCGTTCGTCTTTGTCGGGATGACGTTCTGGACGCGGACGACCTGCTGATCACGGAGCCGGTTACCTACGCGGACCCACTGGATGCGCTTCCCGATCCCTATGAGGGATTCTCACTGGATGAGTTTCTCGGAAGCGCTCGGAAACAGATGATTCTCCGAGCGCTTGAAGCAGCGAACGGCAACCAGAGTCAAGCGGCTCGTATGCTTGGAATCACTCCGCAGGCGGTGCACAAATTTCTTCAACAATCCAAGCGAAAGGTTTAAACCGGGGTTTAAAGTGTTTCAACCCGGATTGAAAGATGAAATAATGCGGGAACGAACAAGCGGAAACATAACGTCAGTGACTACAATGGGTTATTGTTCGCGTCGGAGAGTGGCATGAGACTTGCTCTTGGTTTGGAACACACAAACCTGTCAAGGGTTCGAAACCGGAAAGGAGCAGCCATGCCAGTATTTAGAGTCACTTCAATCATCGACGGAGATACGTTCGAGGTCGATCCTCAATGGAAATGGAACGGTGAAACAGGAACCCGAGTCCGGCCGGCGGGCTACGATGCCCCGGAATTGCACGCCCACGGGGGCCGGACCGCCAAAGACAAGTTGTCGAGGCTCATCCATGGAGGACAAGTCGAGCTCCGGGCGGGCCACAAGATCGACCGGGGCCGCCTGGTCTGCGAGGTTTATTTCAGGAATGCCAACCTTGCGGACTACTTCCCCGAGTGGCAGTAATCCGGTGGAATTTCAAGAGGAGCGCCTGTGAAGGATTATTCGACCGAAGCGGATGCGAGGATTGTCATCGACGATCTGCTCCGCCAGGCGGGATGGGACCCCGCCGACAAGTCACAGGTGCTCACCGAGGTTTCCATTCGCGACGCCTCCTGGGTGTTTTGCGAGCCCGTGGCGCCCTATGGGCACGAACCCGGCCGGAAAGCGAAGGACGGCGATGAGATACCAACCGGTCGAGCCGACTATGTGCTGATGGACCAGCGCGGACGCCCGCTGGCCATCGTTGAAGCGAAACGCTCCGCGATTGAACCTTACACGGCGAAGCAACAAGCGTTGCCCTATGCAAAGAAGATCGGTTCACCCTTCATTTTCCTGACAAACGGCGAGCTCATCTATTTCTGGGACTACGGCAACGACGATGCCCGGATTGTAAATTCCTTCTTTTCCCGCCGAGATCTTGAGCGCCTGGTGGAGATGCGCGCCACCCGCAAGCCGCTCGCGACAATAGAAATCCCGGAATATTACTTGCGACAGGGCGAGACCCGGCAGGTGCGTCCGTACCAGCGGGAGACCATGCAGGCGCTGGACCACGCCGTGGAGCTCGGCAAGCGACGTTTCCTGATCGAGCTGCCCACCGGAACGGGCAAGACCGATCTGGTCTCCATCTATATCAAGCGTCTCATCCAGGCCGGCCGCGCCGAGCGGGTCCTGTTCCTGGTGGACAGGGAGCAGCTTGCCAAACAGGCGCTCGAAGCCGTTCAAGACATCCTGAACCAGTACGGCAGCTACTGGCTGCACCCGGGCATGATCCGGCAGGAACAGCAGATCACGGTCTGTCTGCTCCAAACCATGATCAGCCGATACACGGAATTCACCAGCGGATACTTCGACGTGGTAATCGCCGACGAATGCCATCGCTCCATTTACGGCTCGTGGCAGACTGCGCTCACGCATTTCGATGCGCTTCACATCGGTCTGACCGCAACACCCTCGGCTTACATCGAACGGAACACATTCCAATTCTACCAGTGCCGCGACGACCAGCCGGACTTTTCCTTTCCGATCCTGCAGGCGTTTCGGGAAGGATACCTTTGTCCCTATAAGTTCGCCACCGGCATCACCCAGATTCTTGCCGAAGGCGCGGAGGTGGATGGTCAGACATACGACCCGGTCGAATTTGAACGCAAATGGACCAACGAGGACACCAACCGCAAGATGATGCAGGAGTTTGACCGGCTCGCCTGGGAGAACTTCAAGGAGTTGGCTCCGGGCCAAAAGACCGGACCCGGCAAGACTATCGTCTTCGCCATCACCAAGCACCATGCCGCAAGGCTGGCTCATTTCCTGAACGAATTACATCCCGAGCTCAAAGGCCGATACGCTGAGGTCATCACGAGTGACGTTGCGGACGCCGACGATCTCATCCGCAAATTCAAGCGCGAGGAATATCCGCAGGTGGCCGTCAGCGTCGGAATGCTGGACACGGGATTCGACTGCCGGGAGGTGCTCCATCTGGTCATGTGCCGCCGGGTGCGCAGCCCCATCCTCTATCAACAGATGCGGGGTCGCGGAACGCGCACCGCAGATCATATTCGGAAACGAAAGTTCGTCATTTACGACTTCTTCGGCAACCACGACTACTTCAACGACAGCGATACCGACATCTTCACCGGCATTGGTCGCGGACACGCCCCCGGCGGTGAGCGCAAGCCCCCCGGGACGCCAGGCGCCCTTGTCGAGCTTGGCCTCGAGGACGAGTGGCTCCATGCGGTCACATACGTTGAGGTTGGACCGGATGGTGAGCGAGTCGACAAGCGCGACTACGTGACCAATTGGGAATCCAGTGTTCGATCGGCTGTGGAGAACGACCCGATCATCCAGAAGGTGCGGCGCGGGGAATTGCTCGCCGAAGACGAGGAGAAGGCGTTGGCTGACCGGTTGAACCGGCCGGAGATGTATTTCAACGAGGAGAACCTTCGCCGGGCTTACCGACAGCCGGGCGGCAACCTGATCGATTTCATCAGGGCCGCTCTTGGCCGTCTCAGGATCAAACCCCGCGAAGAGGAGTTGACCGAAAATTTCCAGGCCTGGCTGGTGGCAAAATCGATCACACCCCAGCAGGCACAGTATCTGTCACTCCTCAAGAACCGCGGCATAGCCCGCGGTGGGATCCGGCTGGAGGATTTGTTCCAGCCGCCGCTTTCCATATTGAATGCGGCGGAGCTGGGCGTTGAGCTCTTCGGCGAGAGGGGTCTCAAGGAGATCATCCGGGATTTGAACGATTCGGTCTTCACGAAGAAGGTCGCATAAGGAGCAGCGATGAACCAGGATTTGCGCAGGAAATTGGACCGGATCACCGATATCCTTTGGGCCGGCGGTGTCACCAACCCGGTTACCTATATCGAGCAGATTTCGTACCTGATTTACCTCAAGCTGCTCGACGAGGAGGAATCCAGCCGCGAGCTCAAGGCCCGGCTCACGGGCAAACAGACCAACGGCAACGGCCGATTGCTCTATCCCAAACAGGCCGAGCGTTTCCGCTGGTCCAAGTGGCGTTTCAAGAGCGGCAAAGACCTCCGCGACTTCGTGCGCGACCACGTTTTCCCCTACATGGCTTCGCTGGTGAAAGAGGAGCCGCAGATCGCCGAGTATTTCCGCGATGCCGTGCTCGAGGTTGTCGATCCCAATGTCCTGAAACAAGTCGTCGATGAGATCGACGGTATCCACTTCGCCAAGCTGGGCACCGACGTGAAGGGCGACATCTTCGAATACATGCTGACCCACCTGGGGCAGTCCGCGTTGAACGGCCAGTTCCGAACGCCCCGCCAGATCCGGACCATGATGGTCGAGATGGTCGATCCCAACCTCGGCGACACGATCTACGACCCGGCTTGCGGCACCGGGGGCTTTCTCATCGATGCCGTCGAGTACATCCTGGCCGGATACTCGACCGAGCCTCAGGAGGTCCCCATCTACGGCGAGGAGTGGCTGGAAAAGCGCAACCAGTCCATCAAGGAGGCCAAGAAGGATATCCCGACCTTGCAGACCTACCGAAAGGGTCCCGGCGAAAAGGTCCCCAACTGGGAGATCTTGGAGCGGTCCATCCATGGCATCGACGTATCCCGCCAGATGATGCGCATTGCCATGATGAACCTGGTGCTGCACGGCATCCGCCAGGCAAACGTCAAGCGCGCCAATACGCTCTCCGATATGGGCGGTCTCACCGAGGACGACCTGAGTCGCCGCTACAAGGTGATCCTCTCCAATCCGCCCTTTGCGGGGGTTCTCCCGAAGGAGTCGATCCGAAAGGACCTCCCCACCAATTCCAAGAAGAGCGAACTGCTTTTTCTCGGCGTGATGATGGAGGCCCTGGCCCCCGGCGGCCAATGTGCCGTGGTGGTGCCCGAAGGATTGCTTTTCGGGTCGACCTCGGCGCATGTGGAACTCAGGCGCAAGCTGATCGAGGATTTCGACCTGCTGGCCGTGGTATCGCTTCCCGCCGGTGTCTTCAAACCATACGCGGGAGTCAAGACCGGGGTGCTGGTGTTCCGCCGCCCCCCTTCAATCATCGATCGGAAATCGAAAATCAAGAATGCCAGGGTCTGGTTCTACGAAGTGCGAGCGGATGGGTTCGATCCCGACAAGATTTCCGGCGGCGGTCGCCCTGAAACCCCCGAACGGAACGACATCCCCGATCTGCTCGGGCAGTGGAAGATCTACAAAGGATCAAAATTCTCGAATCCGCCGGGCATCCAGGCCGGAACCCTCCTGCAACCCGGAAGCGACGAGCCGCGCTGCTGGTGGGCAACCATCAAGACCGTTGCCGAAAACGACTACAATCTTGCCGCCGGCCGTTACAAGCCGCAGATCGCCGAAAAGGCACCGGATGAGGACCCTGCGCAGCTCATCCGGGAAACTCTGGCCATTGAGCGTGATATTGCGGCAGGGCTGGAAAAACTGCTTCGGGAAGTGGAGGCAGTCGAATGAAGTGGCCGGTACATCGTCTGTCAAAGATAGCGACCGACCTTCAACCTGGATTCGCCCGGTTGCCAAAGGGAGGGGATCTAGTCTTTCCACAACTTAGAACGAACAACGTGTCCTCTGTAGGTGGTATTGACCTAACTCTGGTCAAAGAAGTCCCCGCATCTAAAACAGAATGTGAACGTTACTCGCTTCGAAATAGCGATATTCTCTTTAACAACACAAACAGTGTTGATCTGGTAGGTAAAACAGCTCTCTTTGATCTCGATGAAGGGTTTTATCTCTTCTCAAATCACATGACTCGCATCCGGGTCAATCGTGAGATTGCAGACCCGCATTTTGTAGCGAGACAATTGTTTTGGATCTGGAAATCAGGTGGTTTCCAAACGATGGTCACTCGATGGGTAAATCAGGCCGCAATCAACAAGACAATGCTTGGCGGCGTACTTATTTGTCTCCCCGCTCTCTCCGAGCAACACCGCATTGTCGAGATACTCGATCAGGCTGACGCGTTGCGCAAAAAGCGTGTTGCAGCCGACGCCAAAGCCGCCCGCATCCTCCCCGCGCTCTTTTACAGGATGTTTGGCGATCCGGCCACAAACCCAAAAGGTTGGGGCGTCAAGCCTCTCGCCGATTTCAAAGCTCAAATTCGTTATGGTTTAGGGCAGCCTCCAAAGACAAGTGAAACAGGTGTAGCTCTTATCCGTGCTACAAATATCTCAAGGGGAATAATTAGTGCTATAAACATGGTCTATGTTGACCCTCAAAATGTACCACCTAGTCGAAACGCTTTTCTGAAAAAAGACGAAGTGCTTGTTGTTAGAAGCGGAGCTTACACTGGTGACATCGCTCAAGTTACAAAGGAATGGGAAGGTTGCGTTGCTGGATACGACCTTGTCATAACTCCGGGCAGCTATCTAACTGGAGAATTCGTTGAATCATACCTGCTCACGCCTTTTATCCAAAAGGGCTATTTCCATAACTTGAAAGCTCGCGCCGGACAACCTCATCTAAACGCTGCACAGGTTGCCGCCACCCCATTTCTTGAGGTTCCTCGAGATCTGCAACTCCAGTTTTCCGAAGCTGTTCGAGCAATACGTATTTTGAGGAAACAACAGGTAACCGCCAGCGAGAATCTTCAGAGAGACTTTTCCGTTTTGCTCCACCGCGCCTTTAGCGGCGACCTCACGGCCAAGTGGCGCGAAGCGCACATGAAGAGGCTCCTTCAGGAGATGGAACAGCAGGCCGGGGCATTGAAGATTGATGATTCTCCATTGCGGACTGTGGACGAATCCAAATCATCGATCGACAATCTTAAATCGTCGATTGGAGACGCCATTTCATGACCAATCCCCCCGCCGCCGCACCGCGCTCCGAATTCCTGATCTACCGCACCGAGGACGGCCGCACGCGGCTCCAGGTCCGGCTTGAGAGTGAAACAGTCTGGTTGAGCCAGGCGGACATGGCGCAGCTTTTTCAAACCACTTCGCAAAACATCACCCTTCATCTCAAAAATATATTTCAGGAAGGGGAGTTGGACGAGGCGGCAACTTGTAAGGATTTCTTACAGGTTCAAACCGAAGGGGGAAGGCAGGTACAACGCAGTCGCAAATTCTACAATTTGGATGCCGTCATCTCCGTGGGGTACAGGATCAGGAGCCATGTGGCCACCCGCTTTCGACAGTGGGCCACCCAAAGGTTGCGGGAGTATATCGTCAAAGGCTTCACCCTGGACGACGAGCGGCTCAAACAGGCTGGGGGCGGAAACTATTTCGACGAGCTGCTGGCCCGCATCCGGGACATCCGGGCATCGGAAAAGGTCTTCTGCCGCAAGGTGCTCGATATCTATGCCACGAGCATCGACTACGACCCGAACACCGAAATTTCACGCGGATTCTTTCGGACCGTCCAAAACAAGATGCACTGGGCGGCCCACGGCCACACCGCGGCGGAAATCATCTCCGCCCGTGCCGACGCCGAAAAGCCGAATATGGGATTGACCTCCTGGACAGGGGCCAAACCCACCCAGGCGGACAGCAAAATCGCAAAGAATTACCTGACCATGGAGGAGTTGGACACCCTCAACCGAATCGTCACGATTTACCTCGACTTCGCCGAACTCCAGGCTCTCGACCGCAAACCCATGTACATGAAGGACTGGATCGCCAAGCTGAACGAGTTCCTGAAGGTCAGCGAACGGGACATTCTCACCCACGCGGGCAAGATCAGCCACGAGGCGGCTCTTGAGAAGGCGAGGATCGAGTATGAGAAGTTCCGCAAGCGGGCGCTGGAAGAACCGTCCCCGGTGGAGCGTCACTTCATCGAAGCGGTGAAAGAAGTGAAAAGACTTGAACAGAAAAAACCACGGAAAAGGAAAAACAATCGATGATTGATGATCTCGGATTCGATGATTGTAAGACCTCTCCGGAAATGAGTAAGCATAGATCGGCAATCATAGATCGACAATCGGAAATGATGCCATGCTGACCGCCTTACGAATCGGAAATTTCAAGGCCTTCGCCGAATCGCAGCGGATTCCCGTCCGTCCCTTGACCTTGATCTATGGCGCGAACAGTTCCGGGAAATCGAGCGTGCTGCACAGCTTGGTTCTCGCCCGCCATGCGCAGGAGACGGGCGATCTGGACGTTCATCGAACCAACGTGGGCGGCGAATCGGTGGACCTTGGCGGATTCCGCCAGTATGTCCACAGGCGTGAGGCCAACCGCCGCGTCGAGTGGGCCGTGGACCTGGACACAAGTTCGTTCAGGGACAGGCTTGCGGAGCTGTTCGCGCCCGTGAAGCAGGTAACGATGCTCCTCAATCTGGGGATCGGCCTGGACGACCAGGACCACCCCCTGCCCGAATCCATTCCTGAAATCCACACCTGCGAGCTCCTCGCCGATGGCCGGAGCCTTCTCCGGATGAGTCGCCGCAGGGACGGCAAGCTCCAGCTCGACCGCCTGGATCACGAACATCCTGTTTTTCGCGAGGTGATCAAGGCGATGGTCCTGCTTTCAACGACCACCGAGACGATTCACCCGGAGGACTTCGAGGGCCTGGATGAGGCGATTGGCGAGCTGGTCCCGGAAATCGTGGCAAAGAGCACGCAATTCTTGCCCGACGGATTGGCGGAATCGAGTGTTTACAGTCCCGGCGGACAACCAAGGCTCTTCACAATAAGCAAGGCCAGGCGAAAGGAGGAGTTGAGCGCGGCGGTACGTTCATTCCTGCCGCGCAAGGTCGATGAAATTTTACGAGGCGTAAGTCAGGTGGTCACGGGTGAGTTGTCGAGGCTCAGATACCTGGGACCATTGCGGTCTTATCCGCTGCGTCACCTGGCTTTTTCCCAGCACCACGATCCGAACTGGTTTGCGGGCGGGGGCTACGCCTGGGACGTGATACGTCGCGACGCAAACGTTCGGAAACTGGTCAACGAATGGCTCTCCGCACCGAATCGTTTACAGACACCTTATGAATTGATGGTGCGGGATCTGGTCGGTATCGACCAACTGGAGGGGCCTCTCCTCGATGGTCTCGAACGATTGAATGATGAAGGGTTGGACTTGGAGCATGAAATGCCGTCTGAGCGCACAGTCGGCGGAGCATGGCCTGTTATCAGAGACCCGGAGATGGAAGCGGTAAGGCTCCGGGAGCTCATTCGCACTTCGGATTTGGAGAAACTCAATGAACTGATCATGATCGACCGTCGGTCGAACACCTTTGTGAGCCATCGGGATGTTGGCATCGGCGTCAGCCAGGTCCTGCCGGTCTTGGTCAGTGCGTATGCCGCGAGAAACCGGATCGTCGCCGTCGAGCAACCGGAGATCCACTTGCACCCGGCGCTCCAGGCCGACTTGGGCGACGTGTTCATCCAATCGGCGCTTGGCGCAGGAAGAAACAGGTTTCTGATTGAAACGCACAGCGAGCACCTGCTTTTGCGGGTGATGCGTCGGATGCGTGAAACCAGTAACGGCGAATTGCCGGAAGGGATTCCGCCAATAACTCCAGGGGACGTGTGCGTGTTGTTTGTTCAGCCGAAGGGAACATCGTCGGCGGTGCGGCACCTGGAACTGGACGAAGAAGGGCAGCTCCTGGACGCGTGGCCGGGCGGCTTCTTTGAAGAAGGCTACCGGGAACGGTTTGCATAAAAGGGGAGCTGCCCGTGCTTTATGAATTTGCCATGACGCCCGACCTGTTCGACGCTTGCGTAGCTGATACGGACAGCAGCGGGGGGATTATTCTTCTCGAGCTTCTCCGGGGAATAGCCGAAAACGGTCTATTGGCAAATCTTCACAAAGATCGTTGGTTGCGTCATGTATTGGAGAAAAGGACAACGACGCTTTCTCCCGCCTTGAAAGATAAGGTGCTTACGTGCCTTTCCGTGCTGCACGATCGGCACAGGCTGGTTCGACATCCGAAGTGCATGGCGGGAGATCCGGGCACCGATACGGAATGGTTGAACCTGGCCTTCGACTCGCACGACCGGATTCCCTTCCATGCCATCGTTCTGAGCCAACCGTTACTGGATGATTGCGGCCGCGAATGCGACGCCTTGGTGGAATTTCATGGTTCTTTGGATTCAGCCCGATGGAACGGGAGGCGTAACAGGTCATTGTCACTGACCAAATCGGGTGCCGACTACCGGGCGGCGCTTGCACCGATACTGCGACATGCAAAATCCCTGGCGCTTATCGACCCATGGCTGAACCCGCATGAATCACGCTACCTCGACACGGTTACGATTTGTTCGAACGTTTTAGGGCAAAGAGGGCATGCCAGACTTCAAGGGCGTATCGATATCCATGCTGAAGCGGAAAAACAGAAGCCCGACGGCCGCGCCATTGCAGACCACCTCACCGCCTGGGAACAAAGGCTCCGACCGCTGATCACTGCTGACGGTCATCGTTTCCGGGTGTTCCTTTGGGAGTCTTTGCCCGGTACGGAGTCGATGCATGACCGTTTCATTCTGACCGATCAATGCGGCATTTCCGTCCCTGGCGGCCTGGATTGCCGAAGTCACTCCCATGCCAACAAGACTCACTGGAGCCTGCTCGATGAGGATGCGCGGCAGCAATTGTGGAATGAATACGATCCTCCTGTGAGTCCATTCAACCTGTTGGGTAATAAGGAGATTTCATGACGAATGGCTCCTCTGCTCCGGGCAACCATCATCTGTGCGGTCCATGGGAGCCTGACGGAATGACGGAGCATTGATTTTTATCGACTGTCTTCCCGTTTCCCGCCCTTTCCAAAGTCACTGAGAAGTCGCGTTCACATCGAAAATGGGATCAGACTGTATGTCCATTCCCATATTCTCAGGAAAAATCCCGGAAATATGCACTTATTCCGACACGCCCCCGAGGAGCCTCTTCGAAGATGTCCCCCGTTCGGAGGGGACCGGCGCGGTCTCCGCCGGGGGCGCGACTTCGATCCCGTGCCGGCGGGCACAGGTGTCTTTATGTATTTGAGGGTGAATGTTTATGTTTTTCTGCAGGATTGCCGTGTCTTGATTTGGATGGAAGAGAGCGTCCATTCGCGTGCGTCGGAGCCGACACCGAGGTGCGTTCAAGATGACGCGACACCTGCCCATCGGGAGGTGACGCGGGCGGGGACACCCCCCTACGGACCGATGTGCCCGTCAGACGTAGGGGAGGACGGTATGTCCTCCCGCCCAACGCACTCATCTTGAACGCAATTATCCATGCCCCCTGCGACACCCGCGAAGCATGAAAATAGTTTCGGCCGGGAATCTATTTTCTAGGTAATTCCCCATGAGGCTGCGCTTCACCCGCGAAGCATGAAAACAGGCTCACCCCGGGAGTCTATTTTCCAGGTGACCGTGTGAGAATATGCGGCCTGTCGGCATCGGTCCATGGCGCGCTCCGCTCCATGGACCGTTTCAACCTGTTGAGTTCGACCCCGTCCTAAAGCGATCGAAGGAGCACGACGGATCATGATCAACCCGGAAAGCCTGGTTGGCAGGCAGATCGACCAATTCAGGCTGGATCAATACCTGGCAAGGGGAGCGATGGGGCTGGTGTTCAGGGCCTTCGACACCGTGCTGGTGCGCACGGTGGCCCTCAAGCTGATTCCCAAGGCCATCGAGGAAGGGCTGTCCAAGGAAGAGCTCGCCGCACGGGAAGAGGCGCGCAAAAGGCTGATCCAGGAAGCCAAGGCGGCGGGACGCCTGACCCACCCCAATATCGTCACCATTCACTCCTACGGCGAGTCGGAGGAGTTCGAGTACATCTGCATGGAATTCGTGACCGGGGAAACCCTGGCGCACATGCTGAGGGAACGCAAGGCCGTTCCCATCGAGGATGCGATTCCGATCGTGGAGCAGATACTGCTCGCCCTGCAAACCGCCAACCAGGAAAAAATCGTTCATCGGGACATCAAGCCCTCCAACGTGATGGTCACCCTCGACAAGCGGGTCAAAGTGATGGACTTCGGCATCGCGAAGCTGCCGTCCCTGTCGATGACCATCACCGGAACGGTCCTCGGAACGCCCTACTACATGTCTCCCGAGCAGATATCGGGGCAGAAGGTCGATATCCGCTCCGATATCTTTTCCCTCGGAGCGGTCTTTTACGAGATGCTGACGGGAGAGCGGCCCTTCGAGGCGGAAAACACCGCCACCCTGGCTTACAAGATCGTCCAGGTTGAGCCCATCCCGCCAAAGGTCCTGAACATCCACATTCCCTCGACGGTGGGGAGCATCATCTCCAAGGCACTCGCCAAGGATCCGACCTTGAGGTACCAGGCGCCCTCCGAGATGCTCAGGGACCTGAGGGCACTCAAGGAGCAGCTTGCCTCCGGTAAGACGCACCCCGCCGAGGCAACGGCCCCGGGTGCCGTCCGGGAGCCCGAACGAGCCAATCAACCGCCGAAAGCCGCTTTCGGCGGTGCGGCTGAGACGTGTCCTCCCGTGCCGTCCGCGCAAATCGCGAAGCAGCCCGCACTGATCCGCCCGCCCGAGAGCTCGCCCGCGGCTCCGACACCGGTGGTCAGGACAGTGAAGAAGGAAGCGGGCGTATCCGCTCCAACGCCGGCCGCAGCCCATCCGCCGCCTCCTGCGCAAGGTTCTCCGCCTGGAAAGGAGCCTCCGGCCGATGTCGAAGCAAAGAGTTCTCGCCCGGCGGAGATGAAGGCGGCGGAAGAAGCCCGGTTCGGTTCGACGGCCACTCAACCGGCCTCCTTGAAGCGGAAAACCGCGGGGCTTTCCGGACTGTCGGTCGGCCGGAAAAAGCCATCCAACGCGTTGCGCCTCGTTCCCGTTGGGGCGGCGGCGCTCCTGCTCGTGGTCGTCGGGTTCGTCTTCATGTCAAGAGACTCGGCCGGCCCTCCGCACGCCGCCGGCCCCTCCGCCAAAACCGCGCAGAACGCCGCTCCAGCCGCCAAAACCGATCCGCAGGCGGTTCCGGGGGCCAAACCGGCGCCGGAAGCGGCTCCCATCGACGGGCGCGAAACACGGATGAAAGCCGACACCCTGGTTCTGCAGGCAAGAAACGTGTGGCAAGCCAACCCGGTCGGCGCCCAGAAGATTCTCGAGGAAGCCATCGGCCTGGATCCGAACAACTTCGAGGCGTATCTTCATCTGGCCCGGCTCATCACTCAGAAAAAGGACTACGCCAACGCCCTGCAGCACTACCAGAACGCCCTTCGCATCAACAACCGGGCGGCCGAGGTCTACTTCAACATGGGTTTCATTTTCCTGATGCAGGGCGACTACGACGCCGCGATGACCCATTACGAGGCATGCCGGGCACTGAACCCTCCCTACCAGGATGAAGTCCTGACGAACCTGGGCATGTGCCACCTGAAAAAGAAGAATCCCGCGCAGGCGCTGGAGCTTTTCAGACAAGCCCTGGACCTGAACCCGAACAACAGCGTTGCCAAAAGCTACCTTGCCGGGCTTCCCGCGCCGACGCAGGATTCGTCGTCCGGGCAGGGTCCGCCGGGTCCTGCATCGGCCGCGTCCACGGCGGCGCAGCCGGGCTCGCCCGGAGGCGAACAGGCGGGGCAGTCCGCCGACGCCCTGGTTCTCGAAGCCAAGGACCACATGCAGTCCGATCCCGCCCGCGCTCAGAAGCTCCTGGAAGATGCGGTCGGCATGGATCCGAATCATTTCGACGCCATTTCCCAGCTGGCCCGTCTCCTGACTCTGAAGAAGGACTATGCGGCGGCGGCCCAATACTATCTTGCCGCGCTTCGCATCAATCAGAAGTCCGCCGACGTTTTCTTCAACCTGGGATACATCTATTTGAACCAGGGCGATTACGATCAGGCCCAGGCGAACTACGAATCGTGCCTTGCGCTCTCGCCCGCCTACAAGGACGAAATCCTGACCAATCTCGGAATAGTCCACTTGAAAAAGGACAATCCGGCCGAGGCCAGGTCAATGTTCAGGAGGGCATTGGAGGCGAATCCCAGGAACAGGCTCGCTCAGAATCACTTGAACAATCTGAACAAGCAGGCGGCAAAGGGAATCGTCGGCAAACCATGAACGTCGCGGTCCCGCCTGGCGGAACCGCGCAACCGGCCCGCCGGCGCAGGCCGATGGCCGCAAGGCCGTGAAAAGCCGGGAATTCCATCCTGCCCGGGAATGACGACAATGACTTTCATGTTTCGTCGTGAACCACGGGTTCGCGGCGCGTTGGATTATGCCGGTTCGCGTTCGGGATCGCAAAACAGGGGGATCGCGGGCGGGTCGGGCCGAAGGGACCAACCTCGTTCCCTGCCGGGCTCGCGCACGTGCGGGGAACGGCTTTATGCCCTCCCGCCCAATGTCGCGCTCTTGAACGCAGGCCGGAAATGGAACGCAGCGGTTGCCGGCTCGATGTGAACGAGGAATGAGCGCCGGGCGGAATCGCCTGTTTCAATCGACAATTTGCATAAGCGAAAGGAGAAATGGAAGATGAGCAAGGCCCTGAGAATCGTCTTGCTGATCCCGGTGATCGCCGCGCTTTTCTTTTGCGGGTGTGCAACGACGGATCAATCGGCAAAACAGGAAAGTGCCGCGGCTCCGCCGCCGGCGGTTGAGGAACCCCAATTCATTTCCCACAAGGTCTATGCCGGCGAGTCGATGGCTTCGATCGCCAAGTGGTACACGGGCAAGGAAAGCAAATGGCGTGAGATCGCCGAGGACAATCCCGGTCTGAATCCCAAGGCTCTCAAGCAGGGAGACGTTGTCAAGGTTCGAGTGTCGCTGGCGACCGCGCACACCGCGCAGCCTTCTCACTCCACGAGACCCAGGAAAGCGGCAAAAAAGAAGGCCGCCAGGCCCGGGACCGTCGAGGAAGACTCTTCCGCCCCGTCCGAAGATGAGGTATTCGGACCGAAGTGAGGGCGGCCCGCCGCTCGAACGCGCGGCGGAGTCGAGTGATTGCGCGGCGCGGCGCGGCCCGTTTGCGCCCCCGATGAGCGGGGCCGGAACCTCGGGCTGTGTTCCGCGCGGCCTCGCCTCAAGCTTTCCCCCGTTCATGCATCGCTTCACCGGGATGGGAATTCCCCCTGCGCTCTTCCCCCGGAGAGCCGCGATTTCCCCGAAAACCCTTATGCAGCGCCTGGTGCACCGGGCCGCGGGCAGGAAAAGGCCGGCTCCCGCCGTAAACCGTCTCCCGAATGCGCCGCCCCCGGTTTCGCATGGCTTTCCCGATCCGCGGAGGTTCCGGGCGAATCTGCCGCAGCCGCGATTTTCATCCTTGCGACCGCGATCATAATCCTTTACTTTGGAGTCCTGGAAAATCCGCGGTTCCCGGTCGTTCACCCGCATGAATACAAAGAGCTGCAGCTCTTCCGCTCGGAAGAGGCAAGGTGAAAGAGTGTTCAAGATAGCCTGCCATGGCAAATCCGACGTCGGCTTGAAGCGGACGAACAACGAGGATTCGTTTGCCGTCGAGCGGAACCTGGGAGTTGCGGTGCTCGCGGACGGCATGGGGGGTGCCGCCGCAGGGGAGCTGGCGAGCCGTTTCTTCACCCGTGCGGCTCTGGAAGTCTTCTCGGCGGCGGACAGCAATGATGATTCCAACAATCCGGACCCGATCAAGCGAACCTTCACTCTGGCCAACCGAAAGATACTCGACCACGTCAAGGAAAACCCCGAGCACCGGGGAATGGGCTGCACAGCTGAACTGCTGGCCTTCAAGGGCCCCCGCTATTGCCTGGGGCACGTGGGAGACAGCCGGACGTACCTGTTCCGGAACGGGCAGCTGACGCAACTGACACGCGACCATTCCTTCGTGCAGGACCTCCTGGACAAAGGCGTGATCACTCCGGAGGAGGCGCGGGTCCATCGCCTTCGGCACGTGATTCTGAGGGCGGTGGGAACATCGGAATCCCTTTCCGTGGATATCATGCGAGGGGAGGTTGCCTCCGGCGACCTTTTTCTCCAGTGCTCCGACGGCCTGACGGACATGGTGGAGGACGACCTTATCGTGCAAATCCTTGCGACGGGCGACCCGCTCGGCGCCAAGGCCGAGAAACTGATCTCGGCGGCTAACGCGGCCGGAGGTTACGATAACGTAACGGTGGTTTTGAGCGAGGTTGTGCCCGTGGTCTGAGGGTTCGGAGCGTTTTCCCCGCGTTCGGCAATTCCCCTTCCCTGCAAGCCGGCAGGTGCCGGTCGAACTCCTTCTCCGCTTGTACGTCCGAACGGCGGCGCTCGACGGCCCGGCCTCCCCAAATCCAGGCAAGATCATCCTCGACCGGCGCAATCGGTATCCCCCTTGCTTTCCCGCCCGGGGTCACTATTTTGAAAGCACATCGGTGCTCCGTGCCGGACGGAACGCTTTCGTGGCGAGGCGGCGGATAGGATCGTCGCCCGCGGAAAGAACCGTGAACCATGATCACCAGTTTTTTTCTCCAGGAAGAGGGTTCAAGAGTTATCCACCGTGTGAGCCTGCCGTGCGTAATGGGCCGCGGAGAAGGGGTGGACCTTCGGTTTGCCGACCCGACGGTTTCGCACCGCCATGCCCTCATCTCGGAGGAAAACGACCATATCTGGATCGATGACCTGGGGAGTCTCAACGGCATCTACGTGAACGATGTGAGGATCGAGGACAAGGCGCCTCTCAAACCCGGAGACACCATCCGGCTGGGACGCATGACTTTTTCGGTGTGCAGGTCTTACGAGGAAGTGGCCGGAGACACCATCGCCTTCCCGAGCCTGCACACGATGGGCGACCGCAGGCTCGATCGCCAGAGACTCAAGTGGATCTACGAAATCACCGTCGAACTGTCGGAGAAACAGGACCCCGCTTTGCTCGGAGAGAGGTTCTTTTCCCGGCTGAAGGATATTTACCGGCAGGACCAGGGCTATCTCGGGGTTTTCAAGGAGGACGGCTCGCTGGAATCCGTCTTTTCCGACGCTTCCCTCGACAGCGTGCCCGTCAGCCGGAGCATTGTCGACCGGTTGCTTCAGAACGGGGAGTCGTTCATCCTGGAGGATGCGCTCGGCGGGGAGGCTCTGAACGAGGATGCGGCGGCGCTGGGAACGAAGATCAGGTCGGCGTTGTGCGTTCCCCTGCTTTATCACAACCAGATTCACGGGCTGATCTACCTCTCGCGGAGCGTTCCCGGCGCATACGGCCATGAAGACCTGGAATTCCTGAGAACCGTCTCGTGCGTCCTCGCCCCGATGGTTGAAAACGCGCGCCTCTGGGCCGAGATCAAGGGCCTGTATGCCTCCACCGTGGATAGCCTCAAGGAGACCCAGTCGCGGTTGATCGAGGTGGAGCGGGCGGCCGCCTATGCACGGCTGGCCCAGGCCATGGCGCACGAAATAAGAAACCCTCTCATGGTGATCGGCGGGATGGTGAGGAGGATGCGGCGGCCGGCCCCGGATGAGCCGGAAGGAGCCGGGATGCAGGCCGTCATGAGCTCCGTGGAAAGAATCGAGACCGTCCTCAGGGAGGTGGACGGCTTCGTCAAGCTTCCTCCTCCAACCAAGCAGTTGAGAAAAATCGATTCCCTCATCCTCGAGGAAATCCGGCAACACGATCGGGACTGGAAGGAAAAGGACATCCGCCCTCAACTGGTGGTGGGCACTTCGCACCTGATGATACCCATCGACGATACCCTCTTGCGGAAGGCATTGTCCCTGATTTTCAGGGAATCCCTGTCCAACGTTCCCCGCGGATCGGAATTGAGAATATCGATCCGGGACCGCGGCGGCGAGCTCGAAATCGAAATCGGCCGTCGGGCCGACAGGACGGTCTACTGCGAGGCTTTCGATCCCGCCCTTCAGCACAAGCCATGGGTCCTCGACCTGTTCCTCAACATGGGCCACAAGATCATCGCCGACCAGGACGGAAAGCTTCTCCTGGATCGACACTCCAGCTCCGTGTTTCCGATGGTCATCCGCTTGCCGAGGATCGTGAAACCATAGCAGGCTCCGTGCCTCTCCCCGCATCGCGGGAACGATCGTCTCCAAGGCCGGCGGCGCGGACGGAACCCGGAACGTTCAGGAAGAGAGCGCTCGATGGACGAACCGATCACCATCGATGGTTCCATGGGAGAAGGCGGAGGACAGGTGCTACGCACTTCTCTCGTCCTTTCCATGAGTACGGGCAAACCTTTTCGCATTGTCAACATCCGGGCGCGTCGCAAGCACGGCGGCCTGCTCAGGCAACATCTCACCGCCCTCAACGCGGCCGCGGAGGTGAGCCGGGCCAGGGTGGACGGGGCGGTCCCGGGCAGTGTCGAAGTGACGTTCGAACCACGAAACGTGCTCCCGGGCTCGTATCGATTCTCCGTGGGAACGGCCGGCAGTGCGACCCTGGTGCTCCAGACCGTGCTGCCGGCGCTTGCAACCGCTTCCGCAAAATCCCGCCTGGTGCTGGAAGGCGGAACACACAATCCGTGGGCCCCACCCTTCGATTTCCTGGAGAGAACCTTCATCCCGTTCCTGAAACGCATGGGACCGGACGTATCCTGTCAACTGGAAAGGCCCGGGTTCTACCCTGCGGGCGGCGGGCGCTTCATCGTCGAGGTCTCTCCGGTCGCCATGCTGTCGCGGGTCAGCCTGCTCGATCGCGGCGCGATCAGGCGGAGCGGGTGCCGCGCCGTGGTCGCCCATCTTGACATGAACATCGGGCACCGGGAAGTCGGAGCGGTGTGCAGGGGTTTGGCATGGAGCCCGAATTGCGGGGAGGTTACGGCATGCCCCGAGTCCACGGGTCCCGGCAATGTTCTGATCGTTGCGATCGAAAGCGAGCACATCACCGAGATCTTCACCGGCTTCGGAGTGCGCGGGGTGCCCGCCGAACGGGTCGCCGCGGGAACCGTCGAGGAAGTGCGACGATACCTTGCGGCCGGAGTGCCGGTGGGGATGCATCTTGCCGATCAAATCCTTCCGCTGCTGGCCCTGGCGGGCGGCGGATCGTTCCGGACGGTCGCCCCGTCGCCCCATACGATAACGAACATCGATGTGATCGAGCGGTTCCTGGACGTCAGGATCGAATGCAAGCGCGTTGCCGATGATATTTGGGAAATCACCGTTGAGCGCGCGCACGGCTTCGACTCCGGAGCCCAAGGTTGAAATCGCCTGGAACCACGAGGGCCGTCGACGAATGTTCCGCAAAGGATGGAGGATGGTGACGATCCGGGACCTTCTGAACCGAATCCGCTGGGACCGGGAATTCGGGGCGGGTTTTTTCGAGTTGGGATACCTGGACCACGTGGAGCGCGCAATCGTCCGCGTGCCGTTGAGGAATATCTCTTTCGAAAAAGGGGACTCGTTCTCGTTTCACCTGGAAAAGGAAACGGGGGAAACCCTCACCATTCCCCTGCACCGGGTCCGGGAGGTTTATCGGAACGGCATCCGGATATGGCAACGGCCAGGCGGGTGATCGACGGAGCCGGCTGCGCCGCGGTTCGCCGGGGAATGCCCCCCGACCGAGGCCATGCGCGCAATCCGGCGGTGCATGGCCCTCCCGTCGAACGCTCAGGTCGGGCCGACGGCACCTCGCGACCATTCGCCCCTATTTCGTATGACCGGGAAGCTTGAGGGTCGTGCAGCTCTTCCCGGGCGCGCAGGTCCGGGTCGTGGCACTGGGAGACGTATCCCGTCCCGATGAAGAACCGGACGAGCCCATGGCATAATTCACGCTGCTCATGACCCGCTCCAGGTCGTCTCCCCCGCATTCCTCGCACTTCATGTCGATTTCCCGGTCGGAACCCGTCATGATGAATTCCCGGATATGCCCGCACTTGGTACAACGAAATTCATAGATCGGCATGACCTCTCCTTTGCCCTTTCCGCCGGACGCCGGGAACCCCCCTTGGCCGCGGGGGATCGCGTGTTGGAAGAAGGCGGCCGGAACCCCGTCGAGAACCGGGAGGGCGTTGAAATCTGCCCACGGGGACCGTGGGTGCGACGCGGTTTTCTTAACAAATGGGATGAAACGTGTCAATCCGCGTGACGACGACATCCGCGTGACGAGACAACGGCATGAGGCGCATGTGGGCTTGCGGTTCTGAAGAACCCGGCTTGCATCTCGCCGCCGGTCGGCGGCTCACGATGGAATGTGAAGGCGGTTTCCGTGTCCCGGGCGATAGGGTGAAGCGTGAAATAGATCTTATACAATTCTGCGTTCACGATGAGTGCATTGGGAGGGAGGGCATAAAGCCCTCCCCTTGTACGTCTGAAGGGCACAACGGTCCGCAGGGGCGGAGTTTATCCCCGCCCGCGTCACCTCCCAACGGGCAGGTGTTGTGTCATCTTGAACGCACCTTGGTATTATAGAGCCTAATAGGTCTTATTGAGCCGTGCAACGTGGAGCACACGGCTTTCGGTGTCCACCAGCGACAACTGAAGCCCGCACGCTTCCGACACGCGCAGCCCATGCCGGAACATCAGGAGCAACAGGCACCGGTCGCGGGCCGCGCTGCGACTGCCCTTGGTGGCGTCCAAGAGCTTGTCAACCTCGCGCTCGGCGAGGTGCTTTCGGTCGCCCACAGCTAAGCCTCCTTCGGGGCAAATCGTTCAACGACTATGCTTGATGCCCGTTTGCGCATCCGGGCAAGGTCGTAATTCATCTGCATCCGAAGCCACGTGTCCGCCGTGCTGCCAAGTGCTTTTTCAAAGCGGATCGCCATTTCCGGCGTAACGCTGCTGCGTCCGGCAATGACATTGTGAAGCTGCTGGCGGGTAATACCAAGTCCCTTGGCCGCTTCAGCGACACTCAAGCCCAAGTCGTCAAGGCACTCCTTGACGAGAAGGCCAGGATGTACAGGGTTTTTCATCTCCATGATTTTGCCTCCCTCAGTGATAATCGACAAAATCCACGTCAAACGCGTGTTCGTCTTCGAATCTGAAAACAATCCGCCAATTCGCGCGGACAGTTACCGAATAAAAGCCTTTCAGGTCTCCCTTGAGGGGGTGCAGGCGAAAAGTCGGCACGTTCATGCCTTCAATATCCGCCGCCGCATGGAGAGCGGAAAGAATGATGCTGATCCGCGTTAACATGTCCGGCGACAATTTGCCGCCGTCATCGTCTTCGAAGAATCGCCGCAGTCCCTTATGTTGAAAGCTTTTTATCATAGGCCATATTGTAAAGCGTAAAATTACACTTTACAATCACTTTTTCACCTCCTCGCCATTTCGTTCAATGTTGGGACCTGGCATCCCGAGGAAACATGCGGGATTGCAGAGGACATGCGGGAAGACACTGAACAAAATGGCTCATTTTGTCCAATCGGAAAAACTCAAAAAAACGAGACTTTTTGCTTGACGAAAGCACCGCCCGGATTTGCTCTGGCGAGAAGCTTTCTCGACCATGAGCGATTCAGGCTTGCCCTGACGATCTCATCGGTTGACCAGTCCGTGTGGTCGGTAATGTGGATATTAAGCACATAGGACTTATATGCCCATCCCTCCCGCCGGGGAGGGGAAGGAGGGAAGGCCAGACACAAAACCGGAGCGCGCCGCCGTTTTCCTCGGCCAAGATGGTTTATCTCGAGCCGGGGATGGGGTACAATGGTTCACCCGTCGATTTCACGGGAAAAACATCCAGGAGAAGAACCCTCTCATGAGTGAGACCGAGCAGAATCAAGCCATTATCGACAGCCATCCCACCGAATGGGATGAAGCGGATTTCCGGAGAAACTGGTCCCAGTTCCTGCAAATGCTGGTCGGTGAGAATGAAAATGCGCTTCCGCTGAAACGCATCCAGTACCAGGTGGAGCAGAGCCCCATCTACAAGGAAGTGCTGGTCAGGTGGTCCGGGTTGAGCGGGGCGGAGCGGCTGGGCGCCTGGAAAAGACTCCTTCAGGCCGCCGAGGAAGTCTCTCGCGAGGTACTCCCGGCGTGCGTCCAGTGCGGTACCTGCTGTCGCAAGGGAAGCCCCTCGTTGCAGCTCGAGGATCTCGAGCTGCTTCAAGCCGGCAGGATCCCCTGGAACCAACTGGTCACTCTGCGCCGCGGTGAACCGGTCCAGTCGCCTTTTGACCGGAAGCCGTTCTTCCTCCTGGATGAACGCATCAAGATGCGCGAGCGGGCCGACACGCAGGAGTGCGTCTTCTTCAACGCCGATACATGCCTGTGCGCCATTTACGCGGACCGGCCCGTCCAATGTCGGGCGCAGGCCTGCTGGGATCCCGCTCCGGCGCAGGACCTCGCGAAACAACCCTATCTGACCCGCCGGGACATTTTCAAGAGCGTCGACCTGCTCCTCGAAATCATCCTGGAGCACGACAAACGATGCTCTTTCCGGAAATTGAACGATGCCTTCGACCGGTTGATCGAGACCAAAGGCGAGACGGTGGGGGAGGTTCTCGAAATCCTGTCCTACGAGGAACACTTCCGGAACTTTATCGGCGAGAAACTGAAAGTGCCTTCCGACCAGGTCGAGCTCGTGTTTGGAAGGAGTCTCACCGACCTTGTACCGCTTTTCGGTTTCAGAGTCATCGAAGAGTCGGACGGCAGCCGGTGCTTGGTTCCCGAGACCGCCTGATACAATTTTGCGTTCACGATGAATACATTGGGCAGGTGTTGTGCCATCTTGAACGCACCTCGGTATGACCCGTTGCCGGGCTTCGCATGCCCTCCGACGGACGGCTATTTTCGGTCGGGCCTGACCCAGGTTCCAACCCCCGCATAGTCCTGAACCACGGCCTTCAGTTCCTTTCTGCGCTGCAGGAACCGGTCTTTCATGCCCCGGAGCCATTCCGCGTGCTCGAGGACGCTCTCGCGCGTGTGGAAGAGCGGGTGGTCCCCCGGCTGCGTGGCGATCGTGAGCCGTCCCTCCCGCCATTCATAGGACCCGGTGCTGCTGCACAACAGGCACCGGACGCGCCCGTCCGGAAGAAAACGGAACGAGTCGGCGCCGCACACCGAGCACGACGGAACGCCGGCAACGCGGTCCTCTTTCCCCGGTTTTTCAATGGCCTGCGCCAGGCGCCTCGCCTCCGACCGCCCTATTTCCCCCAGCAGGACTTCGCCGGGCAGCGCCCCGTAGAGAACCGTCGAACCGCGCAAATCCCCCATCGTGAACTTGACGAAGCCCTCCACGGCCAGCTTGGTGCGCCCTTCCATCCCTTCGATGCCGGCAATTGCGGCGGCCACTGCGGGCTTTCCCCAGAGCGCGGCCACGTGTCCGTAAAAGGCGAGTCCCCTGTCCAGGAAGCGCTTCAACCCGGCATTGGCATCGAGCAGGTAGGCCGGTGAAACAACCGCATAGGCGCTGCACTCGAGCAACGCGTCCAGGGCGATGTGGAAACCGTCGTCCTGAATGCACTTCATCTCCCCGAACAGGCACTGATAGCAGGCTCGGCAGGGGCGGATATCCATCTCGGGCAGGCGCATCAACCGCAGCTCCCAATCGCCGGACAGCTGCCGGTAGATCTCCTTGACGAGGATTTCCGAATTGCCGTGCTTGCGGGGTGAGCCGATGATGCCGAGCAAAATGGAAGAGGAACTCATCGATGATCCTTCGCGCGGTTAGCGTGAACGAACCTCCAAAAAAAAAGCCAACCGGAGGGGCTAGGACCGGTTAGCTTTTGAGGAGGAAAGAGTTGGTTTCTCTTGCGCTTGAGTTATTATGCAAGATAGATGCCATCAAACCCTTTGTGCCGCATCCTCTTCCCTTGCGGCTTTACGCCATGCTTCACGCTACCTGAGCCGTACGCATTGTGCGCCGGAATCACGCCATCCGGCCCAAAATCGCGCCTCGATCACGCCATAATCACGCCATCCCCTCGTGCCGATTCCCCTGCAAGGTCTCGGAACAGGAGATCAACCGAAGGTTTCCCGCAGTTCCTCGATTTCGGTGATCGGACTTGCGCAGGCAAATTTTTCGCAGAGGTAGACGGCCGGATGGCCGCCCGGAGCGTTGAGCCCCGCGGTGTACGGGGCGAGTTCGGCCAGCCTGGCTCCGCTCTCCGGGGTCCCGCGCAGGAGGACCACGGTGTTGGGCACAAAACCGCTCCCGACGATCTTCATCATTTCGGCGGTGATCGCGTTGTCGGGAGACCCGGCAATCACGACTTCCCGGGTCGGGCCGGCGGCGAAATCGACAGCATGGAGAAACTGGGTGTAAGCGGAAGGATAATCCCGAACCGTTTCGGAGAATCTACGGAGCAGCCGGTCCGCTTTCTCCTCGAACCGCACGGCGCCGACCATGCGCCCGAGGCGCAGGAGGTTCAGCGCCGCCGCTGAATTGCTCGACGGCACCGCGCCGTCGTAAATTTCCCGTTCGCGCACGATAAGGTTCTCCCCGTCGTTGGCGGTGAAGAAGAACCCTCCCTCGGCGTCATCCCAGAACAGGTCGATCATGAGGTCCTGGAGCTTCACGGCCTCCTCAAGGTACCGAACGTCGAAGGCGGCCTCGTAGAGCTCGATCAACCCCCATATGAAGAAGGCGTAATCGTCCGCATAGGCCTGGATCGCGGCTTCGCCTTTCCGGTAGCGGCGATAAAGCCGTCCGGAATCCCGGCGCATCCTGTCGAGGATGAAATCCGCGGCGCGTGAAGCGGCCAGGGCGTATGAACGGTCTCCCAGCGCCCGAGACCCTTTGCTCAGGGCGGCGATCATCAACCCGTTCCAGGAAGTGAGGATCTTGTCGTCTTTCAGCGGGTGCACACGCATCCTGCGGGCTTCGAACAACAGGCGCCTCCCCTTTTCGAGCAGGTCCTCAAGATTCCCGATTCCCGGCTCATCCCGGTCGGAAAGGGAATCCTCGGGCGCAGCAAGGTGGAGGATGCTTTGCCCGTCCTCGAAGTTGCCCTCCGGGGTGATGTCGAAGAACCGGCAGAACGTTTCCCCGATTTCATTTCCCAGCAGGGCATTCACCTCCGCCGGGGTCCAGACGTAGAAACGGCCTTCCACCCCTTCGCTGTCGGCGTCTTCGGCCGAGTAAAAGCCTCCGTCCGGATCCGTCATGTCGCGCAGCACGTATTCGAAGATCTCGCGCGCAACCCGGCCGTGTCGTTCCCTGCCCGTCACCTGGAAGGCCTCCAGGTAGGCCAGGGCCAGCATGGCCTGGTCGTAAAGCATCTTTTCGAAGTGGGGGACAAGCCATTTTTCATCCACGGAGTAGCGGTGAAAGCCGAAACCGACCTGATCGAAGATCCCGCCGTCCCGCATGCCGTCGAGTGTTTTCTCGACAATGGCAAGGGCGTCGGACCATGGATTTCTCCGGTGCCACCTGAGAAGAAAAGTGAGATGGTGGGGGGTGGGGAACTTCGGTTTGGAACCGAAACCGCCCCAGGTGGCGTCGAAGGCCCGGATGAGCCGGCTATAGGCCTCTTCCAACACCTCGGGGCCGGGGAGGGAACCGACGGTTTGGGCGGGTCTGGGCTGAATCGACTCGGTGATCTGCCGGCCGGCCTCCAGGAGCCGTTCGCGGTCATTTTTCCACATGTGCACGATGCGCCGGATCACATCCGTGAAACCGGCCATCCCAAGGCGGGCGTGCTTGGGAAAATAACTGCCCGCAAAGAAGGCGTTCTTCTCCGGTGTCATGAAGACGGACAAAGGCCACCCGCCGCTCCCGAGCAGTGCCTGGCACACGGTCATGTAGATTTGATCGATATCCGGCCGTTCTTCGCGGTCGACCTTGACGGCCACCACGTGCTCGTTCAACAGCGCCGCCACTTCCTCGTCCTCGAACGACTCCCGTTCCATGACGTGGCACCAGTGACAGGTGGCATACCCGATGGAGAGGAAGACGGGTTTGTCTTCCTCTTTGGCTTTCCTGAAGGCTTCCTCCCCCCAGGGGTACCAATCCACCGGGTTGTCGGCATGTTGCAGCAAATAGGGACTCTTTTCCGCGCTCAGACGATTTGGCATCAGCATGACTCCGGCGTGTTCGATTCGAAGATCACGGAGACACGGAAGGGCCTCGAGGCTTTTCCTTCCGAAGGCTCCTCACGAGAGCAGGACAGGGATACGGGACAGGGAGAACTCGAAAGATGACGTCGCAATGAACGGGCAAATCAGCGCGGGGCCTTGGACCCCGCGGAACCCTCGAAGGCGCATTTGCTGAAATCGACCTCTTTCTTGCATCCCGGGCAGATCCGCGGCCGGTCGAATTCGTCCGAGAAGATCTCGAGCGTCTTCCCGCATTCGGGACATTTGCATTCAAACGAGCTCAGGTTCTTGAAACTCTCCCATCCCGGGCAACTTCTTGGAGTACTCATCCTTCCCCTCCCTGAGAGCCGCTGCAGGGCGGTCCCGGCCGGGGGCCCGCCTCCGCGCGGTCCTGCAACGATCGGTTCAACCCTGGTCTTTCTCTTCCACTTCTTCCACGTGCAACCTGCCCTTGTGCTTCGTCCCGCAACTCGGGCACAAAACCTCGATCTCCGTCTCCGGGCCGACGTACTTCGCCCTCATCTCCTCCGAAGGAACAAACGATACGTCCCCGCACGCACACTGGGGACACTGCCCTCTCACGACATGCCTGATCTTTTTCGCCATGCGCATTCACCTCTCTAAACCTGATGGTTCTAAACTCACCCTCAGCCATCCGCCGGGACATCCGCCCTCGACGGCGGACTCGACCCGCGAGGACGCTCCGGTCGGCCTATTTCACTTTCTGCAGTTCACCGATGAGCGTCTCCAGATTCGGCCGCTCGTTGATGTCATGAATGTCGATGTACCGCACGATTCCCTGTTTATCGATGATGAAAATCGCCCGTTCGGACACCCCGCCGGAACGAAGCACCCCGTATTTTTCGGCAACCTGTCCGTGAGGCCAGAAGTCGGACAAGACCGGGAACCAGACACCCCCCATCTGTTCGGTCCATGCATACAGCGTGGCGATATTGTCCGTGGTGATCCCGATGATCGTCGCTTCGGCGGCTTCGAACAGGCCTCTCACGATATTGTAGCCCGGCCATTGCTCCGAACAGACCGGCGTCCAGGCGGCCGGGACGAAGGAGATGACCACGTTCTTCTTCCCCAGAAACTGGTGCAGCGAAACCGGTTCCCCCGAAAGGGAAGGGAGCGTGAAATCGGGAGCCTTATCTCCCACTTTGAGCTTGGGCCGGCTGTCGACGGGCTTCAGTTTCTCCCCCTGGAGTATCCTGCCCTGAAACTGCTCCGAGAGTCCGAGGGCGCTCGTCGCCAAACCCAGCAAGGCACAGCAGGCGAGGAGCGCGACGACGCGCGAGGTCATTGTCTTTTTCATGGCATCACACCCCTTTCCCCGGGGCGGGCGTACTCAAAACCTTTTCGAGAAACTGCCCGGGGTCTCCGATGGCTCCCACCTGGGAGTATATGACGGAATGGGTTTTGTCCGGCTTGATCCTGATCACGATAAAATAGGGCGTCCTCACTTCTCCCAGCAGTTTGTGAATGGAAAAATCCGTATCGGGGAAGAGAGGAAACGCGATCCGGTAGAGGTCTCGAAAGGCGTTGACTTCGAACTGCGAATTGCCGGCGCCGATCCCGATGATCTTCACTTTATCCTTCAAATCGGGCCGATTTGCAATGATTTGATAAAGCTGATTCACCGCCGGAGCTTCTTTTTGACAAAACGGGCAATACATGCTGAAGATTTCGACGATCACGACTTCCGCCCGGGTTTCCGGAATCTTGAAGGAAACCTTTTCCTTGAGACCCAGATATTGGACTTCCTCCATCCTCTGCGGCGGCGGCAATGCGATCTCGGGCAAAACTCCTCCCACGCCGGGGGGGCCGCCCGCGGCCCGGCAATCGGGGACAAAGGCCATGCCGGCGGCAATGGCCAAGATCACGAGCCACACTGCTCCATACCCTCTCTGATTCATCTCCCGTCTCCTTCCATCGGCTCTTGTACCATCGTTCAAGTCCGCGGCATCGAGCGGGAGGGCATAAAGCCCTCCACTCGTTTGACCGGCGCAACGGTCCGTGAGGGCGGGGTTTATCCCCTTTCGCGTCACCTCCCGCCGGGCAGGCGTTGCGGATGTCGAATGCACCTCGGTATTACTTCCCGGCGCCGCCGGTCCTTGAATCCAACCAGTCCTGCATGTCCCTGACGTTCTTCGACATGCTCCATCTTCCATCGGCGAACACCCCGTAGTCCGCTCCGCTCATCGCCGCGGAAAACCGGGTCGAATTAGCATAGAATAACCATTGTTCCACCCATTTCTTTTCGATGGCCTCGTCAAAAACGCTGCCCTTTTGCGCGAGCCCTTTGGCCAACCCCTTTTCCCACGCGGTCATGACCATTCGCGTGGCCGTCAGGGTCATGGCGTCCGTGATCCGCAACGTATCGACGAACCGCGCCCAGTGGCCGTCCACCCAGCCGCGGCTGTGGCAGGAAAGACACAGCTTCTCCATCCTCGCCTTCCTCTTGTCCTGTTCCGCCGCATCGATCAGGAACCCGGCCGCGGGCTTCCCGTCAAGACTTGTCGGCAGAGGCAGCCCCTCCGCGTTCCGGATGATGCTCGTATCCGGGGATTTGGGATGGGCGTGAGAGTAGATGAGGCCGAATATCCGCCACGGCAGTCGATCGGCGGCCCCGTGCGAACGCTGCGAAATCACCTGTCCATCCGGGCTGACGACCAGGCTCATGTGGCAGGCGGCGCAGGTTGGAGCGGTAAAATCCTTTCCGACCGTCCAGGGAACGTTGTGGAAGTTCCATTCCTTCCCCACGGAGGCATACACATTGCCGTGCTTGCTCACCGAATAAACCTTGTAGGCGGGCACGTCCGGTCCTTTGTGACACTGCGAGCAGGTCGCGGGTTTTCGCGCCGTTTCGATGGAAAACTGATGGCGGGTGTGGCAGGAGGAACAACACCCCTTGCTGCCGTCGGGGTTGATCCGCCCCACTCCCTGGTTGGGCCAGCCCGTGAGCACGGGGAACTCCATGTCCCCCATTTCCGTGGAACGAGACACTGTGCCCGCGACCTCCACCACCGTTCCATGACAGGCAAGGCAGGAATCCTCGTCCGTCGTCCTCTCGGAGGGGCGGGCCGTCAGTTTGCCCTTTTCCATGACCTGCACGCCGTTGATGGACTCCTTGAGGTCCCGGTAGAGGCTGTTCGCGGTGAGGTCGGCATAGGCATGGGCCATGAGGTTTTCATTGTACTGGTTCCGCTCCACCGGGTGGCAGACCGCACAGTCCGCGGGACTGACCACCGGATGGACGCGGTATCCCTGGTGTTCGATGCCGTCTTTGTGATCGTCGGGATTCAGCGTATGACATTCGGCGCATCCCACGCTGCTTGCGCCGAGTTTGTCGGGAAGCTTCTCGAAGGAGACCCGCCGCTCCAGAGCCCCCTTCCCGGCGGCATCCGCCGGGCTGACCCGCGCATGAGCGGATTTTTCCCAGTCCGCCACAATCCCGGGCGTTACCGTTGCGTGGCATTCCATGCACGCCCGGGAATCGGCGCTCAAGTCGGCGCAGGCGCCTGTTCCTCCCTCCAACACGAGAAGCGTCGGCAAGATGCCCAAAAAAAACCAACCCCATGCCGCAAAGCTCATCGTCCTCCGGTTTCCTCCCCAAAAACCAGCCATCTGTCCCTCCTCCATCACTTGCCTGCAAACCGACTCCATCCCCTCGACAAAAAGGGAGCCGTCCATGCGCCGCTCTCCCCCGCGGGGTCGGGAATGCAAAAAATGCCCGCAAACTACGGGCGGGATCGAACCTTGGCGCTGCTCCGGCTCTGAGCGGGGAAAAAACATTTCGACCCTGTGGGGACCGTGCCCGTCATCGATGCGCCAAGCTGTGAAAAGCGCCCCCCGGGCCGCAACACACGGCGCCGGGCACAAACGGCACGGTTTGGAACTGTTGGATAAAACTTACCTTAAAAGATGGCGGCAGGAAAGGATAAACCCCTTCTCCCCGGTCTCTTTCGTCCGGGGACCGACAGCTCCGGGAATCGGGGCATCGCCCGCGGCACCGGAGCGCCCCGGATGATGCCCTCCCGGCAACGATCAACTGAAGGCGCCCGCACCGTCGAGCCCGGTGGAGCTTGTTTCCATGAACCAGTGTTCGGGATCGACAAAGTAGAACTTCAGGTCCGCCAGCAACCGATAATGCTCGCGCTCTTCCTCGATGAGACGCTCCAGGAACCTGCGCTCCTCCGCATCGGCGGCGCGATCGAGAGTTCCGGTGAAGAAGGAGATGCTCTTGTCTTCCATGCGCATTCCGGTTTCAATGGCCGCCACATCATCGAAACAGGCCCGAGTGACCTTTTGCTTTTCCGAGGCGATCTTTCGCAGCAGGGATTTCTTTCCCGCCGCGTCGATGGCGGACAAACCGCAGGTCTCACCGCCGGCCCGACCCGCCTTCGCTTCTTCGTAAGCTTTCCGGATGATTTCCATGTGCTCGGTTTCCGCATCGAGAAGCATCTTGAACGTCGCGACGCCCACCTGGTCCGGGCAGTTCTTCATTGCCTGCGCATAGAGCTCCCGTTTCTTCTCCTTCAGTTGAAGGGCAGTGCAATACATGTCCCGCGTCACATCCAAACGTGCCATTTTCGACTCCTTTCTATCGCGACCCATTCCCTGAACCGAAAAGGGAGTGTCGCGCAAACGCCTCCCGCAGCCTGCCTCCGGCGCCCGCCCGAACCCGGGCGGAAAGCTTGTGCCAAAATGGCCGGGCAGGACCTCTCCGCTTGAGGAGTTTTGTTTTTCAATCAAGCGTCCTCCATACAAATAACAATATTTATCTAAGAATGTATATCTAATCTGTCACCACCCTTTATTATAAATTAAGAAAATTTTTATTTTTCCGTTTGCCCTCAGATTGCTTGAAGCAAAACTCAATAGCGGGTACACGATGGGCATGGAATCGCTTGCCGCGGCGGAGAAACCCAACGCGGCCTCATGCATTTGCGGGATTGCCCCTCAGCCGAACTTGCGTTCGAAATGGTGATACGGACGGGAGGGCATACAGCCCTCTCTTTGCTGCGTCCGACCGGCACATCGGTCCGCAGGGGCAGGATTTTTCCCGGCCCGCGTCACCTCCCGCCGGGCAGGCGTTGTGTGACCTTGAAGGCACCTCGGTGTGAGTTCCCGAGCGGACAGGGGGACCGTCGGCCGTTTCGCCGTTTTCTAAAGAAAGACGGGGATCCGGCCGACTTAAGGAAAGGGGATGCGGAGCATGGCCCTCACGGCCCGCGGGGTTTCGAAACCCCTGGTTGAAGGCCGGAATCATATGTTGTGGCTTGCGCTGATTGGAGTTTGGCTGGAGATCGTTGATGTGCAGTTTATCTTGGTTAATACAAGAAAATTAATTTTCTGCAAACCAAGTCTCAAACTGCTTTGAGATGCATGTTTTTGCTTGCTTTTCCTGTTTTGGCCACTTACGATTGAGCCAATCGTTTGGAAAAGGCAAACTATTCGAAAGACTGGGACGCAAAGCTTCTGGCCTAAGTCCAAAAGGATATGGCAGCAGAGCCGCCGAGCGAGCACGGTATGAACGACTTCTTCAGCGCATCGCACATCATTATCGGAAAAAGCGGAACGATGTGCCCTGATGCCGTCCTCGCCTTTCGGTCATTTTTCTCATCGGAATACAGCACCAGGACCTTGCGGCGGTCTTTGCATCCCGGGATAAGGATCATGAAGGGAAGGTCATCGGTTCCCGCCACGCTTTCATGTCGGATGAGCGGCGGGAGGAGAATTGTTATTGGTTTTTTCCTTTCAGGTGCACAGCGGTGATCGACATGCGGAAGAAAAATGAAGGTTTTACCTTGGTTGAGCTGATGGTGACCGTTACGCTGCTGGCCTTCTTCGGGCTGGTCCTGGCGAAGACCGTCGGCACGAGCAGTTGGCTCGCGCACTATCGACTGAAGGGGGCCGCGCGGGACCTTGCATCGAGCCTGGAAAAAGCGCGTGCGAATGCGCTCAAGGAGAACAGGGAGTGGGGGGTGGCATTCGATACCGGCACCAACGCCTACGCACTCCAGAGCAGCGGGGTCGACCGCAAAATGGACACTGTCGCCGACAACACCACGCCGGAAGGGAACGTCAGCCTTGCCGCGTACAAGAACGGCATTAAGTTCGGCCGCGGCGGGGTCTCCACGCCTCCTTCCATGGGGACCATCGGCAGTGACGTCACGTTCCCCGGAAACCTCGTCACTTTTGACGGTCGAGGGATCCCGATTTTCGGTCAGCAGGGTTTTTGCTACCTGTCCAACGATGAGGGAGCGGTATACGCCGTGGGCGTGCTGCCCTCGGGTGTGGTCAGAGTGCAGAGATGGACGGGAACGACCTGGAAATAGATCGGGAGCGGAATGAAGGGCTTGGGCTCCCCGGCGGCACGCGGGGCCGTTCCCGGTTGGTGGGTCCGCCGCCGGCGGGAGAGGGGTTTTTCTCTCCCCCGCACGGTCAACGGTTAAAGTCTCGATGAGATGGGACACAAGTCATGATTCGCAGACAAAAAGACGGTTTCACCCTGGTCGAGTTGATGGTTGCGCTGGCATTGTCCGGGCTGGTCATTGCGGCGGTGTACAAGACCCTTTCGTCGCAGCAAAGGGTTTACACCGCGCAGGAGCAGGTCGTTTCCACCCAGCAGGAACTGCGGGCCGGCATGGAGTACGTGGTGAGGGACCTGCGCATGTCCGGCTACAACCCCCACTCCATAGAAAGCACTTTCGGCATCAGCGCGGTGACGGCCGACTCGATTACGTTCGCCACGGACTACGATGGGGACGGCATCCGCAATGTCACACCCCCCACTGTCAAGACCGACCCGAAAGTGGAGCTCATTTCCTATATCTGCAGCTCAGCCGGCCTTGAGCGACGGGAAAACAACGTCGCCTACAGCGATGCGACGCCGTCCACCTACGGCTACCTCCTCGCCGACAACGTCGTCGCCCTGGACCTGGTCTACCTGGACAGGAACGGCGCCGTGCTGGCGCTTCCGCTCACATCGTCCACGCAGATCGCCTCGATCACGGCCGTCCAGATCACCATGGTGGTCAGGGCCGGAACGAAGGAAAAAGGCTTCAAGGACACCACCCAGTACAAGAACCAGCAGAACACGGTAGTATTCACTCCGGCGACGGCCCCGGACCCGGATGAGGTAAACCGCCGCCACCGGCTGCTCACCACCACCGTGTGGTTGCGAAACTAACGGGAGGGACCAAGATCATGAGAAGAATCTCGCAGAGCCGCCGTGAAGGATTCACGCTGGTCGAAGTGCTGGCTGCGGTGGTGGTTTTCGCATTCGGGGTGCTCGCCCTCTACCGGCTGCAAAGTGCCGGCGTGCAGAGCAACACCTTCTCCAACGACCTGACGCAGGCCATCACCCTGGCCCAGGACAGGATGGAGCTGCTCATGTCCCTGCCGTACAACAACAGCGACGTCCGGCAGAAGGACAACAACGGGGACGGCGTGAGCGGAATCGACAAGACCGTCGACGGGAGCGGCAACCCCATTTCGGACTTCAGCGTTACCGTGGGCAAATTCAATATATATTGGAACGTCGTTCCCAAGGATCCGTTCAAGCTCGTTACGTCCGACGATGAAACCTCCCCCAAGAGGATTCGGGTCATCGTCAGGTGGCAGCGGGGAGACAGGAGCTGGCATTCCGTGTCTCTGGAATGCGTCAAGCCGGACATCATCTGATTCCCGTCACGTCGCGGATTCGGAAGCAGGAGACATGACCGTGAAAAAGCTCAAGGAAAAAAAAGGTTCGGCCCTGGTCATCGCGATTCTCGTGATCGGCCTGCTGGCCGTCATCGCCATCAGCACGACGCAGACGAGCCGGGTGGAGACCCGGATCGCCCGTAACGACCGCCTCTACAAGACGTCTTTCTTCCAGGCGGACGGCGGCGTCGAAACGGGAATCGTCCTGGTGGAAGAAGCCATCGAGGAAAGAGGGCTGAAGACGGACTGCACTTCGGAGCCCTGCGCCTTCGACAACGTGGCCATCCGGTACAACACCGCCTCGGACAATTCCACACGTTTTTATCTGAACGCGACGCCCGGATCGCGCATCCGTCCTTGCGATCCCGTTGCAAACCCCACGGGATGCACGGACACCGACGGTTGGCGGGATGTTTTCTATTATTCGACCGGCACCCAGACGGTACCCACACTGGTCTCGGGCCAGAAGTCGTGTTCCGACCCCAATCCTCCGTCCAATTGCGTGCCCGTCACCCAGTTGAAGTTCGGCGGCGACACGTCCCTTTCGACCGGCGGGGCGATCCAGATGATCGCCGGCTACGAAGGCAAGGGCAAGAGCTCGGCGGGCGGCGGGGCATGGATCGTCTACGCCATCCGTTCGCGACACCAGGCGATGGACAACAGCGATTCCACGGTGGCCTGCAACTGGAGGCACGTCATGTGACGGCAAGGGCTGAAGTATTTGCGGGAATGCAATCGCGAGCCGTCAGGCGATGCCGGGATGATCTCGACGGGGCCCGGCCGCCGCGCAATCGGCGCCTGATCCGCTTGCCTCGTGCGCTTCGTGCGCACCGAACGGGAAAAAGCGCTCCCCGCGCCGGGGAGACCGTCAAAGTCATCATTCTGTTTCCGGTGGAGACAGCGGGGGTTGCCCGCACAGGGACCTCCGACGTGTCGGATTTCAATTTGTTCCTAAAACAATGGGGATAAAGCCGATGTTTAAGAAAGCAACCGTTGCGATTATTCTGGTGATGGCAATTTGCCTCTCGAGCACGATTTTCTGTCCGAACGTCGCCAGGGCGGAAACGATGGGCGATTACAGTCTCATCCCTCCATTCGTCACGGCCGGCGCTTCCCCCCTGGTCATGCTCGTGCTGGGCCGGGACCACAAGCTCTACTTTCCGGCGTACAACGACGCCATCGATCTCGACGCGGACGGCATCATCGAAACGCATTTCAAGCCGAGCATAGAGTATTATGGATATTTCGACAGCAACAAATGCTACAGCTACAACTCCAGCGCATCGCCCAAGCGCTTCGATCCGTTCGGTCCCGCCACCATGCCGGGCAGGACCTGCGACGGTTCCCACTGGAGCGGCAACTTCCTCAACTACCTGACCATGTCCCGCATGGACTGCATGAGAAAGGTGTTCTACGGCGGCTACCGCGTGGTCGACACCACGTCGGAAACCGTGCTCGAGCGGGTCCTGCTGCCCATGGACACGCACTCCTGGGGCAAGGAATACTGCAGCATCGCCCACGACGGTTACGACATCAGGCAGTACACTCCCCTGTCGCTCCCCACCGCCGGTTTTCGCCACCTGTTCGCAAACACCACCCCGTCCTCCGCGGGTGATCCGACGTTGCGCGTTCTCCCCAACAATTTTCATCGCATCTATGAGTGGGTGTCGAAGGAACGCCCGGAGGCGGACACGAGCCTGGTGATTTCTTCGGCGACCTCCGGCACTCTCCCGAACAGCCACACCGACTTTACGAGCCGGTTCTCGACATGGGGCGGGACCTCGACCCCCATCTATCTCGAATGCGTAACGACACCGGCGGCCATTGCGGGGACGGGAAACCCTTGCGTGGGCACCGACCAGATGTATGAGAGCGACGTTTTCCTCTCCAAGTTCACCGCGACGCTCACCATCAAGACAGCGGGGTCCTACACCTTCGGAGTGGAAGGGGACGACAGCGTCGAGGTCCGAATCAAGGACTCCGGCGGCACCACGCGGGTCAACTGGGTCGGCGTGTACGGCGAGCACGATCTGCCCGGCATTCCTCCCTCGGCTCCCGCGAATTCGTCCGGCGCCGTGACTCTCGCGGCCGGAAACTACTCGATTGAATTCAATCATGCCCACAAGTCGTCGGAGACGGCGGGCTATTACTTGTTCTGGAAGGGGCCCGACTCCGGCTCCACCACCGTCGCTTCCATCGTGCCTCCTTATTCCACGGCGACGCAATGCGGGCTCACCAACGTCGTCCACACGGTCTACGGCATGAACCTGCTGGCGTCGGCGCTGACCGACTACAGCGTGCGGGTCAAGGTGGGCGTCAACTCCGGCACGATCACGCCCGAGAGCAACTGCAAGAGGTACGGCACCGAAGCGAGCCCCATCTACAAGCCGGTGGGCATTCTCCAGCGGTTCGGAGCGTCGGATCGCATCCTCTTCGGCCTCATGACCGGATCGTATAGCAAAAACCTCCATGGAGGCGTCCTCAGGAAGAAAGTGTCCTCGATTTCCAATGAAATCAATGCATCCACCGGGGTATTCACCAGCACGGTGGGGATAATCAAGACCCTCGACCGCATCAAGACCTACGGGTACAGCTGGAGCAGCTACGACTACGGCGCGTCGGGCCCCGCCTGCTGCCCGTTGATCGTGGACGAACCGCTGGATGAATACCAGGCAAGCGCCGGAAGCGGGGCCTGCACCATGTGGGGAAATCCCATCGCAGAAATGATGTATGAAACCCTGCGGTATTTCGCGGGTCACGGCGCCCCGACAAGCACCTACGACTACGGCTCCGGTACGACGATCGACAGCAACATGAACCTGCCGAGGGAAACGGACTGGTCGGATCCCTACGCAACGCGGCCCAGTTGTTCGAAGCCGTTCATGGTCGTCATCAGCGACATCTACCCGTCCTACGACACGGACGACCTGCCGGGGGCCTCGTTCGGGAGCTTCTCTCCCACCTCGACCCTGACGGGCAAGAACATCGCAACCGGCGCCACGGAAACGCTCAACGTCACCGACATGGCCAACACGATCTCGACCGGGGAAGGCATCAACGGCCATGATTACTTCGTCGGGCAGAGCGGTGCGTCCGCGGGCTATACCGGCGCATGCACGGGCCAGACGGTCGGCGGGTTCGGCAACATCCGGGGGCTCTGTCCCGACGAACCCACGAAGGAAGGCGGTTACTACTCCGCGGCCGTCGCCCATTTCGGCCGCAGGAACAAGATCACTTCGTCCACGACCGACAGCCAGAGCGTCACGACCTACACCATCGGTCTGTCCTCTCCCAATCCCAACCTGGAGATCCCCGTCGGAGACAAGAAGATCACCGTGGTCCCGTTCGCGAAGTCCACGGGAACCGGTTACGGCATCCCCTTGACCCAGGGGGCGTTCCAGCCGACCAATCAGAACGCGGGATTCTACCTCAACAATCTCGCCCCCAATATGACTTCCGGGGAATTCATGATCAACTGGGAGGATGCGGAGCAGGGGAACGACTTCGACCAGGACGTCCTGGTGGTCTACAAGTGGCAGGTCATCGACGACTCCGGCAACGCGGTCTCCGATCCCGCGCTCGGCACCCGGGTGGTTATCAACCTGAGGTGCCTGTATTCCTCGCAGGGTCTCGACACGCATTCGGGATTCACCCTCTCCGGAGCGCTCAACCCGGACGGCACCGATGCTGATGGTCCCTGGCTCGTGGTCAAGGACATCGGCAACACCTACCAGTCTTACTGGCTGGATTACCAGAATTACAGGGGGTATACCGGCGTGACGGCGCTGACGACGAGTTGGACCGGCGTGTTCAAGCCCAAGCCCAGCGCCACCGGGGCCGGCCTGATCAAGACCCCCCTGTGGTATGCCGCCAAGTGGGGAGGATTCGAGGACGCGGACGGCGATGACGTGCCCGACCTCCAGCAGGAGTGGGACAAGGGGAAAACCGGAACGCCCGACACCTATTTTTACGTGACGAGCCCGCTGAAGCTCGAAAACGCGCTGAACAGCTCCTTTTCCGACATTCTGCGGCGCGCCGCCGCGGGAACCGCGGCGTCGGTCATCTCCAGCACGCGTTCCGGCGAAGGCGCCATCTACCAGGCGCTCTTCTATCCCGAATTCAAGGACGACCTCGGAAACACCGTGAACTGGGTGGGCGAGATCCACTCGATGATGGTGGATTCCTATGGAAACATGAGGGAGGACACCAACGGAAATCACGTGCTCGACGTGACGAACTGCCCCGACGACGCGAGCGGCAACCCCCTGTGCGACTACATTCTGCAGTTCAGCTCGGAATTCATCAACATAGTCTACAAGTACAACGACGCCAATGGGAACAGCCAGCTCGACACCGACGAAACCACCAGTCCCATCACCATCGGCACCATGCGAGGATGCCGGGCCGATGAAATGGCGCTGCCGATCGCATCGCGCCAGTGCATCGCGTACCTGTGGTCGACGAGCGCCACGATGAACGCCATCGCGGATTCCGACATCATCACCCAGCGCAGCTCCTACGACGACACCAGCAACAAGAGGTATATCTTCACCTTCATCGACGGGAAGGACAGCATCGGGAACATCGACATGATTCCGCAAAGTACGGAGATCGTCGATTTCACCGAGGCCAACTCGGAAATCATCAAACCTTACCTGCACATGTACAAGCCGATCTTCGGGACCCTGCCCGGCTGGGTTCCCACAGTGAACATGACCGCCGGCACCCCGTACCAGGATTTCCTGTCGAAGCAGGCGAAGCGGATCATCAATTACATCCGCGGCCAGGACCAGGTAGCCTACACGTCCACCACGTCTCCGGCCTACACCATCCCGGCGATGCGGCCCAGGCAATCCAACTATGACGAAAGCGGGACCGCCGAAACCTGGAGGCTCGGGGACATCGTGTATTCCACCCCGACCGTGGTGGCGGCGCCATCCGAAGATTTCGATCTTCTCTACAAGGACACCAGCTACATCGATTTCTACCGCAAGTACCGGAACAGGCGGATCGTCATTTACGCGGGAGGAAACGACGGTATGCTGCATGCATTCAACGCGGGTTTCTACAGCTCGAGACACAAGAAGTTCTGCCTGGACTGGAATTCGAGCCTTACCGATCCCTGTCTCGATACGGGCCGGGATCTGGGCACCGAGCTGTGGGCATACGTTCCGTATAACCTGCTGCCGCATCTCTACTGGCTGACCGATGCGGCGTACACTTCCGAGTATCACGTCAACTACGTGGATTTGAAACCAAGAATCTTCGACGCCAAGATCTTCGCGGCGGATACCGACCATCCCAACGGCTGGGGCACCGTGATGGTGGTAGGAATGCGATTCGGGGGAGGCAAGATCCGGGCCGACCTGAACCACGACAACACTTACAGCACTTCGAGCACGCCCGCGGACCGGATCATGAGATCGTCCTTCTTCGTCATGGACATCACGAATCCGGAGGTTCCCCCGAAGCTCCTGGCGGAGATTTCGGATGATTCCCTGGGATTCACGACGTGCTATCCCGCCGTGCTCACAATGAAAGACAAGAACCCCTCGGCCACTTTGAACGACTGGTACCTCGTGCTCGGGTCGGGACCGCACGGGGCCGGCGGCCCCGACGGCAACCCCGGCGCCGACAACACGGCGCTCACGTACGGCACGAGCGACCAGCCGGGCAAAATCGTGCTGGTGAGCCTCAACAACCTGGCGCAAGGGACCACGGCCATGCAGACCCTCGACGGAACCACCGACGCCTTGTCATTGGCCGGCCAGGTGAAACCGTTCTCCAGCCTCGATACGTATTCCTTCATCTCCGATCCCATCGCGGTGGACTTCGATCTCGACTACAAGGCGGATTCAATCTATTACGGCACCGTAATGGGAGGCTTCGTTACGGCTCCGGTATCCGGCCCCATCCCGACCTCGCCTCCTCCGTGGGGCGGGAAGCTGCGACGGCTCGTAACGGCCGACGACCCGGATCCGGCCACCTGGACCAAGAACAGCGTCCTTATCGACCTGTCCAACATCATCACGTACGATGGCGGCGGCGCGGTGGTGAAGGACTACCGTTACGGCCAGCCCATTGTCGCCGCACCCGCGATCGGCAAGGACGCGAGCAAGAACTGCTGGGTGTTCTTCGGAACGGGCAGGTTCTACAACCGGTTGGACGCCACCGACGCCACGAGCAACAACATGATGTCCTACTACGGCATCAAGGAACCGGCCACCGGCACCAATCCTCCCGTTCTCACCTGGGCCACGGTGGAGCGCAGGGATTTGCTCGATGTGACCCAGGCGCAGGTTTTCGAGGGAGGCTACACGGTCCAGGGCGTTACGGGCGCGACGAATTTCGACGCGCTCAGGTCCCTCGTTGCCACGAAATCGGGCTGGTTGATCGACTTCGTCAACCCGACGTCGCCCTATCTCACCGGAGAGCGGAACCTCGGCCAGGCCACCCTGCTGGGCGACATTCTCACGTTCACCACCTACACGCCTTCGACGAACGTCTGCAAGTTCGAGGGAACCAGTGTACTGTACGCCTGCTATTACGGCACGGGCACGGCCTATCCGGAATCCGTCATCGGGCTCGGTACGAACTTTGTCGTCGAAGGCGGCACGAACAAGTTTGAGGTGTTGAGGAAGGTCTCCCTGGGACAAGGCCTGACCCTGACGCCGAACATCCATACCGGGAGGGAAGACGGTTCGAACGTCTACGTCCAGACGAGTACCGGCACGATCCTCCAGCTCAAGGAGGCAAACCCCGGCATGGTGAAGAGCGGCAAGGCCGGCTGGGAGGAATGGATGACACAGTACTAAGCCCCCGCATGGATCGGGGTCGATCCGCACCCTCGTCCCGGAACGGCAGGCGTTCGCTTCGGGATGAGGGCAGGACGCCCCGGCGGTGTACACATAGTTCCCGAAGTACGGGAGTCACTTCACGTAGAGCCAACGAGGAGAGGGATGGGGATGAACGGAAAACCTGGGTTCACTCTTGTAGAGCTGATGGTGGTCACCGCCATCGTGGCCATACTTGCCGCCGTGGCGACTCCGGCATACATCAACCATCAAAACCGGGCGAGGCAGACCGAGGCGGTTGAAGCGCTGCTGCGCGCCAGGATGGACCAGGAATCCTTCTGGGCCGAAAACAACCATTACGCAAATACCATCGGTTGCCTGTATTCTTTCGGCGCCACTCCATCCAAGACCATCTGGTACACGAGCGACGCCGGCAAGGGGTATGTCGTGACCACAACCACCATTCTGGTTACGGCGCGACGAACGATCCCGACAACCGGGGCCAACGACGTTCTCACCTTGACGGTTGCCGGCACCGAGAGGTACCCGACGGTGAGCAACCCGGCAGCCACGAAATTTTCCCTGTTCACCTGGCTGTTCAAATAGCCGCCGCGAGCGTCCTGTTCTTCCGCGAGGAAAGAACGGGACGCCGAGTAGTGTCATAACGAAAAGCAGGGGTATGGCATGCCATACCCCTGTCCTGTGTCCTGTCGCCACACTCCGTTCCGCCTCACGGGGGAGGGGAGCCCATGGACCGCGGTTTCCCCCCAGGCTCACTCATGCGGCCCGCGGTCCACCCGCGGATCGTTTCTATTTCTTTTCCACCAGGGTGCCTTCCTTGAACTCCCCCTCCATTTGCGTTCCATCCGGAAGGGTGATGGTTCCGTGGCCGTCGAATTTGCCGTTCTTGAATCCTCCCACATATTCGGCGCCGTCCTTGAACTTGAACTTGCCCCGGACCGGGCCGTTGTCCTTGAACTCCGCATCGAGCGTGCCTTCTTTCAGAAAGAAGACCCCGGGTCCGTTCAGTTTGCCGCCGCTGAACCTGCCCTGGGAATAGGTCCCGTCCTGAAACGAGTAACTCCCGTCTCCCTCGGGGCTCCCGTTCTTGAAATCGCCGCGGTAGACGTCGCCGTTCTTGACATACAGAATTCCCTTGCCGTTCATGTTGCCGTTGCTGTATTCCCCTTCATATCGATCGCCGTTTTTCGTGACGAACCTTGCCGTTCCGCTTATGAATTCGCCGAACTGGAATTCTCCTTCGTAATAGCCGCCATTTTGGGAGACGTAATTCCCTCGTCCATGAGGCAACTCGTTTCTGAACTGCCCCGTATACGTTCCGCCGTCGGGACTTCTAAACGTACCTCGCCCATCCGAGCAGTCACCCTCCAGGCACTGCGCGTGCAGCGTCGGGGGGAAAAGCAGGAAAACAGCCACAAGGAATGCAAGACAATACCTCATCAACCACCTCGCCTGAAAATGTCTCCAGCCAACACTGCGCTCCACCCGCGGAGCAGGAAAAGACTCCACCGTTTGCCGCCTCATCAGTATGTTCGGCAGGAACCGGGGTTTTTCTTAAATGGTCCGGCGCCTCTGAGGGCAATTGAGTGCGTGGTCCCGAAGGGGATTCCGTCTGATGGAACCCGCTTGGGCTCACTGGATCGCAGGCTTGCTCTCCATGATGGCGTCGCCCGGCTCAGGGGCGGGTTCTATCTGGGGAACCACGGGTTTGAGGGGGAAGATGATTCGAAAGGTTGTGCCTTTTCCCGGTTCGGTCTCGACGTCGACAAAGGCGCCGTGTTTCTCCAGGATCTGCCGTGAAATGCTCAGCCCCATCCCCGTCCCCTCGGGTTTTCGAGTGAAGAATGGATCAAAAATCCGGTCCTTGTCTTCTTCAAGAATGCCCGTTCCCGTATCGGCCACCTGCAGCACCAGGGAAGGCGGGTCATCCTGGCGTTCGGTGGCGACGGTGAGGTTTCCTCCATTGGGCATGGACTCGATGGCGTTGATGATCACATTCATCACCACCTGGCATATCTGGCTGAAATCCATGACCACGGACGGGAGACCGTCGCTCGTGTCGAGGCAGACCACCACATTGGCCTTCACAAGATAGGCCTTGGCCATGTCCATGCAGTAGCGGACCACTTCGTTGAGCTGATTGGGCTGGAACTGGGGTTCCCTGGGCCGTGCGAAATGCAGCACCTGCTGGACGATCCGGTCCATCTTCCGGATTTCCTTCAACACGTCGTCGAACATCTGCTGCTGGGCGGCGTCGAGATGCAGTTCCCTTTGCAGCATCTGGGTGTTGAAATTGATGGTCGCCAACGGGTTGCGGATCTCGTGGGCGATGCCGGCGGCCAGCGTTCCCAGCGCCTTCAGCCGTTCCGTCTGCTGCAGCCGTTGCTCCAGCTTTCGGGCTTCCGTCGCGTCTTTTTCATAGTAGACAACCCGCTCGAGGGAACCCGTCGGATTGAAAACCGGAAATGCGTAGTAGTGATAGTAGCCTCCCCATCGAGGATGCGGCCCTTCGCGCTGCACCGGCTGCCCGCCCCAAAGGCAGGCCCAGATCGGACATTCCAAGTGGGGCTGGTCCTTGTCGTAAAGGATCTGCGTGTACTTCTTCCCCAGAAGATCTTCCACCTTGCCGTAAACCATTTCGCTCGTCTTGTTGACCCGGTATATTCTCATGCGCCGGTCCACCAGGAAGATGCTGTGCTGGATGGCGTCAAAGCTGATCTCGAGCTCGCTCTTGGCCCGCTCCACCGAATCGAACAACTGGGCGTTCTGAATGGACACGCCGAGCTGCTGGCCGATGGTGGTCAGAAATTCGCTCCGGTCCGGCTTGAGCTGAAGGGCACCGTCATTGGTCACGTACAGCAGGCCGAGCACCTTCTTTTGAGACATCAGCGAAATGCAGATGATTTCCTCGATTCCCTCCTCTTCCATGCGCTCCCGCAGCGCGGTGAAAGTGATCTTGGAGGCCGGGAACCAGCGGACCGGCTGCTGGTGGTGGTATTTGTCCATCAGGTTGGTGGGTATCGACAGAAACTGGATGCAATTCAACAGAGTGGCGGAGAAACCGTGATGCGCGGCCAATTCGAGCAGCCATTGCTCATCGGAGGTTTCCCGCGCAAGGTAGATCGCCCCCATCTTGAACTTCAGCGTGCCGAGGATGCTCATGAGTGCCCGCTGCAGTACGTCCTGCAGGTGCGGTGAACAGTGAAGTGCGGAAGAGATGTCGAAGAGGATCTGGAGTTCGTGATGCTGGCGCAAATGTTCTCTCCGGGCGTAATCCGGCCCGGGAAGTGCTTCGGTCTTTTCTTTTCTCATTTTCCTTTTCGATTTTCCGAAAAGCAGGCGCTGCCGTTTCGACTGCGCAACAATAACCCGCAGCCGACCCACCTCTTCATTCTAACAGGATATCGGCACTCGATGAAGTCTCCTTGATCCAATCGGTGCGATGCCTTTCACCGGAGCGACCGGAAATGGAGCGGTCCCCTCCGATCACACACCCCGCCGCCAAATGAGGGACACATCGCGCCGCAAACAACGAACTCGGGTCCTCGGCAAGCGCCGAGGCCCGCAGAAGGATTCCCCCGCGATCAAGAGCCTTCCGACCTGCTCTTGATCCGCTCCCACTGCGCGCTGATCCCCTTGGCGACCCTTATGGAAGCCGCGTCCACCATCTTACCGTCTATGGCCAGAGAGCCGCATCCCGCCCGTTTCGCCTCTTCGTGGGCCTCACAAATGCGCCGGGAACGCTCGACGTCTTCCTGGGAAGGCGTGTAGACTTGATTGATGATTTCAACCTGGTCCGGATGAATGACCCACTTTCCGTCATAGCCGAGCGCGGCGCTGAGGATACATGAGCGCCGCAGGCCTTCCGGATCGCGGTAGTCGCCGTAAGGCGCGTCGATGGCGGCCAGCCCCGCCGCTTTCGCGGCCATGGCCATCATGCTCAGAGGAAAGTGAAACCGGTGCCCGGGGTAGAATTCCTCCTTGTCCCCGTGCCCGCTGATCCCCTTGCTCATCATGGTCAGAGAAGCGCTGTAATCGGCAACGCCGAACACGAGCGTCTCGAGCCGTGGTGAGCTGAAGGCGATTTCACCCGCCCGGAGCATCCCCTCGGCGGTCTCGATGGAGGCTTCGAGGCCGATGCGCCGCGTCCGTCCCATCCGCATCTCGATCTGGGTCAGGAGATAGTCAATCGCCTTGATTTCGCTTGCATCGTTGACTTTAGGCACCACGATGACATCGACGAAGTCCCCCGCTTCTTCGACGACGTCGATGATGTCCCGGTAGGCAAAGGGAGTGTCCATTCCGTTGATGCGGTAGGAGCGGACTTTGCCCTTCCAGTCCTGCTCCCGAAAGGCGGCGACAACCCTTTTCCTGGCCTCGTCCTTCTCCTGGAACGGCACGCTGTCCTCAAGGTCCAGCATGATGACGTCCACGGGAAGGGAAAACGCTTTGACCACCATTTTCTCACGATTTGCCGGAACCGAAATGATCGAACGACGCAGGCGGATCGACTCTTCCACTGCAACCTCCTTTGATGCTCTCATCGATTGAGTGTTCAGTCCGTTCGGATGCAGGAACATTGAGCCCGGGATCGAGGGCGGGGCACGCCCGGCACCCGCCCCGTCAGTCACTGCCTATCGTTTTCGGGTCGACGTCGAAGCGCTTCCCTTCCTGGAATTCCGGACCTCTTTCTCATCGGTCCTGGCCTTGGCCCGGATTTCCCTGATGGCGGCCTGTGCGGCGGAGAGCCTTGCCGCAGCCACCCGGTAGGGCGAGCAGCTCACGTAGTCCAGGCCGACCCGGTGACAGAAGTCGATCGAAGTGGCCTCTCCGCCGTGCTCTCCGCAGATGCCGATCTTGAGGTCCGGCTTGGTGGAACGGCCCTTCTTGACCGCAATATCCATCAACCCGCCAACCCCCACCTGGTCCAGGCGATGGAACGGATCGTGCTCCCAAATCTTGGCTTCCACATAGGCCGGAAGGAATTTGCCGGAATCGTCCCGGCTGATGCCGAACACCATCTGGGTGAGATCGTTGGTGCCGAAGGAGAAAAAGTCGGCAACTTCAGCGATCTGGTCCGCCGTCAGGGCACCGCGGGGAACTTCGATCATGGTCCCCACGCGGTAGTTGACCTTCACGCCGTACCGGCTCATGACCTCCTCGGCGGTCTTTACAACCACTCTTCGCTGATTCTCCAGTTCCGCCACATGCCCAACCAGCGGAATCATGATTTCCGGATGGACGTCAATCCCCTCCTGCTTGACCTCGCATGCCGCTTCGATGATCGCCCTGGCCTGCATGGCCGTAATCTCCGAATACACGATGCCGAGCCTGCAGCCCCTGTGGCCGAGCATCGGATTGACCTCCTCGAGGGTGTCGACCTTGGCCTTCAGCAAGTCCTCACCCATCCCAAGATTGGTGGCCAGAGAGTGGATCTCCCTTTCCGTGTGCGGCAGGAATTCGTGCAACGGAGGATCCAGAGTCCGAATCGTCACCGGTTTTTCCCGCATGATCCTGAACAGGCCTTTGAAATCCTCCTTCTGCATGGGCAGAAGCTTGGCCAGCGCCTGCTCCCGGCCCGCCAGATCCTGCGCGAGGATCATTTCGCGGACGGCATCGATCCGCTCCCCCTCGAAAAACATGTGTTCGGTCCGGGTCAGTCCGATCCCCTCGGCCCCGAAGGCAACCGCCTCCTCGGCCTGGTTCGCCTGATCCGCGTTGGCGTAAACCCCGAGCCGACGGTATTCGTCCGCCCAGCCCAGCAGCGCCATGTAGTCCTGGTAAATCTCCGATTTCTTGGGCGACAGACTCTTGTCGATGATGACCCGCAGGATTTCCGACGGCCTGGTCGGTATCTGGCCGAGATACACCTCCCCCGTCGTCCCGTCCAGGGACATGTAGTTCCCTTCGCGGATGACCCGGTCGCCTACAATCATTCTGCGCTTCTGGTAGTCGACTTCGAGGTCGCTGCAGCCGACCACGCACACCTTGCCCATCTGCCTGGCGACCAGGGCCGCGTGCGATGTCATGCCGCCCCGCGCGGTGAGTATGCCCCGCGAGGCGTTCATCCCCCGAATGTCCTCGGGAGAGGTCTCGATCCGCACCAGGATGACCACTTCTCCCTGTCTCGCCCACTTTTCGGCATCCTGAGCGCTGAAAACCACCCGCCCCGTGGCCGCTCCCGGTCCCGCGTTCAATCCCTTGGCGAGGAGCGTTCCGTCCCTCACCGCCTCGGCCTTGGCCTTGGGATCGAAAGTGGGCCGCAGCAACTGGTTCAGATGGTCCGCGGTCACGCGCATGAGCGCATCTTCCTTGCTGAGGATTCCTTCACGGACCATGTCCACCGCGATTTTGAAGGAAGCAAACCCGGTGCGTTTGCCGGACCGGGTCTGCAGCATCCAGAGCTTGTCCTTCTGGATGGTGAACTCGATGTCCTGCATGTCCCGGTAGTGCCGGTCGAGGGTGGAACGGACGCGCTCCAGTTCCCCGTAGACTTCCGACATCGTCTCCTCGAGAGACAGGCTGTTGGGGTCCGTTTTCTGCTGCTTGTTGATGGGCAGAGGCGTCCTGATGCCGGCAACGACATCCTCGCCCTGCGCGTTGATCAGGTATTCTCCATAAAACACGTTCTCGCCGGTCGCCGGGTTCCGGGTAAACGCCACTCCGGTACCGCAGTCTTCCCCCATGTTGCCGAACACCATTGCCTGGACCGTAACCGCCGTTCCCATGTCCGCCGGAATCTCGTTGAGCTCCCGGTAGGCAACGGCCCGAGGGTTGTTCCAGGAATTGAAGACGGCGCTGATCGCTCCCCAGAGCTGATCCATCGGGTTCTGGCGGAACTCGACCTTCTTGCGCACTCGAATCAGCCCCTTGTAACGCTCCACCAGTTCCTTCAGATCGGAGGCGGGGAGCTCGCTGTCGAATTCGACTTTCCTCTTCTCCTTCAACTCATCGATGATTTCTTCGAACGGGTCGCGTTCATCTTTATGTTCGGGCTTGAGCCCAAGGATGACGTCACCGTACATGGCGACGAAACGACGATAGCAGTCATAGGCGAAACGCTCATCCTGGGTTTCATGGATCAAACCCTGGACGGTCTGATCGTTGAGCCCCAGGTTCAACACGGTATCCATCATTCCGGGCATGCTGATCGCGGCGCCGGATCGCACGGACACGAGGAGCGGCCTTTCAGGATCGCCGAATTTTCGGCCCATGTCCTGTTCCAGCCAGTGGAGCGCTTCTTCGACCTGAGAAGTCAGATCGGGGGGGTACACCGCCCCATGTTCGTAGTAGTACGTACACACCTCAGTGGTAATGGTGAAACCGGGCGGCACCGGGATCCCGAGGTTGGCCATTTCAGCCAGGTTGGCGCCCTTGCCTCCCAGCAAATGCTTCATTTGAGCGTTTCCGTCCGCTTTTCCTCCCCCGAACAGGTAGACATATTTCGATGCCATTGCGTTCTCCCTCTGATGCTGGACTTTGACCATCAAACGAACGGTTGCGACGGGTTTTGTTTTTCTATCATTATCCACAACTCTCGGAACGCTGCAAGTGACAACGATACAATCCGAGATACAAATCACATGGAAGGAGCCTTTTCAGGGTGTCCGCCCCCGGCACATCACGGAATGGAATCGCGGCTGACGGGACCATCAAAAGAAGACATGCAGCCTGTTGAAGAAGTCCGCGAAAACCTCTTTTCTCATTCTCGCGAACCCTCGCGAAACGGGGATCCTCAACGATGACGCCCGAGAGTCGTCATCGTCATTCCCGCAACGGCGGGATGCCGGGTTTCCCGGGCTTTCAGGACCCCGGCTTTCGCCGGGGCGCGCTTCGGAGTGGATCGTATGATCCCGCGTTGCATTCAGGATGGTGGCATTGGACGGGAGGGCACAAAACCATCCCTTCTTATGTTGGCGGCGAGTTTCATTCCCATCCCGCAATGGGAATGAAACTCTCTGCCCTTGTCAGTCTGACCGGCATATTGGTCCGTGGGGGCAGGGTTCATCCCCACCCGCGTCACCTCCCGCCGGGCAGCTGCTGTAAAATCTTGAACTCGGTATAAGACGCCCTGGGGGTTAAGGTCCTTCCCGACAACGGATGGAGAAGCAACAGCATCGAGATGGGTCACACCATTCTTCCTGCAGCCTGCGGCACCGGACTGGGACCGAACCGGCAAAATGACGTCTTCATCGGCGGCGTTGGGGGGCAAACACCGTAAGCGGTGAAATAAAGACATAAAATCCCCCTATTGTAAAGGGGGATTTTATGGACGCGACGATTCCGCCGTGCCTTTCGGGCCGTGAGCATCCCCGTTCGAACGCCTGCGGCGACGAGCTCTTAACCCGGCCGCTTAGCCCTCCCGATCGTCGGGAGATGCGGACTGCCCCGGATTCGACGTCACTTCAGGGCATGCATCAGACCTCCAGCCAGGAGTCGGAATAGAGCTGGTGGCCCAGAATGACTTTGGCGGTCTTGACGTACTCGACTTCTTCAGGCGTGAGCGCCTTCGTGTCGATCGGCTGGCCGTCTTCCACCTTGTAAACCAGCGCTTCCAGGTCCGGGCGCTTGCCGCGCGCGACCTCGTGCAGCTTTGTGTCAAAGCAGTCCACAATGGCCGAATACAATCCGTAGCGCTTGAGCAGAATCACCATGACCTGGTTCAAAATGGGGCGCAGGTGATCCGGAGGACCGTTGGACACGTTGGACAGACCGATCGTGCTGCGGCATCCCGGCGCGATTTCCGGGAACATCTTCATGAACTCCAGCACGCTCAGGATCTGCTGCTGCTGCACGTTGACCGGCGTCTGAATCGGATCGACGTAGATGCGCTCGGGATTGATGCCGAACTCACCGGTCGCCTTGAACACGATTTCCGCGCACAGGGCGCCCCTTTCATTCTCGTCCCTGGGCATGCCCTCGGGACCCCAGAGCAGTCCAACGAATTCGGCGTCGTATTCCGCGGCCAGCGGGAGCAACGCTTCCATGCGTTCCGGCCTCACCATGATGGAATTGATCAAGGGACGGCCTTTCTTGTGTGCTTTCAGGCCGGCTGCGATGGCCTTGATGTTCGACGTGTCCAGGGCCAGCGGAAGGTCCACCACCTCATGGATCACTGGAACGAGCCAGGCCATCAGTTCTTCTCCGGTTTTTCCGGCGGGGCCGATGTTGAGGTCGATCCAGTCCATTCCCAGCTCGGCCTGCTTTATCGCCAGTTCCTGAAGAGGCTTGGCATTCTTCTCCTTCAACGCCTTTCCGTATACCGCGCTCATAATGTTCAGGTTTTCACCGATGAGCTTCATATTTTTTCCTCCGGCATCACTTCGCTTGCTTTTCAATGCATGAGACGGCCCCCCTCTTGAACGGGGCACGCATGGAAACGGTCGATCCGTCCGATCGGCCACATCCGGTGAGCATCTTTCCCTTCGAGGCCGAGCGGCCTTTGAAGCTCCGGCACCTCACAGGGCGGAAGGCCCGAAGGCGGCTTCGCATGCGTGATTCCAAGCGCATGCTCCGGGGCGCCTCCCGATCTTCATCGCAAACAGCCGCATGAAGCGGCAGCCCGGCGAGTGCCGGTTCGGTGAAGACCACCGGGGCGCCCGCGCCCCCTCCCGGAACCGGAGAGATCCGGTCCTACTGGGGCTTGAAGGCCCTCAGGAACTTGGAGATCTGGCTCGCTTCCCGCGGGCCCACCACAACGTTCCAGCCGCCGAGCTCCTCTTCGAGTTCCCCGCTGATACCCGCCGCGTAGCCCGGGATGATGATACTCTTGTGCTTCACCTTGTCTTTTATGCCGCACTTGTTGATGAACGTCCCGACACTCTCACCCGAGAACTTGCCCGCCGCCCACGCGGTCATGACCGACAGTCCCTCGGTGTCCTGCACGCATAGCCAGGAAGGCACCCGGCTGGATTCGATTTCTCCGGAGACTATGAAGAAGGTCAGGGAGAAATTGCACGTGACCAGGACCGGAGAATTCTCGTCCGGGTTGTTGATCGGGTAGATTCCCTGCTCGGCCGTCATGGGCCGCTGCGGATCGGTGTAAATATTGAGCCGTTCGAGCAGCAGCGGGAAGACGCTGTGCGGCTGGAAATCGCTCATCACCATGAGCGCCCCGTACTTGGCCACGAAAGCGGCCGCGATCACCGTCTCCTCCATCAGATCGCCGGCCATCTCGTTGGCTACGATCATGGTCGGATAACCCAGAGGACGGAAACGATCCTTCAGCGCCGAACGGCGAATCAGGATCTGCTCCTCGAAAACCTTCTTCAAATCGCGGCTGCCCGTATCGATCACGAGGTCTTTGACGCCCATGCCGGAAAGCTTCTCCGTGAGTGCGATAACGCTCTCAAGACTTCCGTCTCCCTTGACGGCCAGAGGACAGGCAACCTCCTTGGCCAGGGCCCCCAGCGCATCCGCATTGGAAGCATCGGCTGCGTAGATCAGCGGTTTCTTTTCCTTCAACGCGCCGGCGGCGGCTTTGAGGGCATCGACATTCCCGGACATCAGAATGAGGCTGCCGCCGGTCTCGTCGGAAATCTTTTTCGCCAGGCCCTGGAACTTCCCGGCGTCCCCGCCTGCATCCCTGACCGCAAAAAGTTCGGGCCTCAGCTTCAGCCCCACTCGATCGAACTGACACTGCCTGAACCGTTCGATCTTCCCGGAAACCGATGCGTCATTTTCGTCCGTGCCGACTACGGCCGCAAACCCGGGAGGATTCACGAAGGTCTTCTCATGGCGGAACATGACCGTCTCGCCGCCCAGCTTCACAGCGTAATCCCCGGTGCCGATGGTCAGAGGACGTATAGGGGGAGCGGACTCGGAAGCCAAAGTCTCCTTGGCTTCCTCGGAAACGTAAGGGCATTTTTCCAACTCCGCCTTGCCTGAAGCCAGGTTCATCGCAAACGCCAGGCATGTCGGTACTCCACACTCGCCGCAGTTGGTCTTGGGGAGCAGTTTAAAGATTTGAATACCTGTCAAAGCCATAGGAACGTCTCCTCTTGAGGCTTACTCCAAATTTGAGTGAACGGTGAAATGAAAAGGGCGAAAACAAGCCCTGTCCCCCCTCCTGTGCCGAAGGGGGACAGGGAAATCTTCTCACGCCGCTGAAGGACCGTCCGGACAAACTCTACCCCAGAATCGGGTCCATGGTCACGGCCGGATGTCCCATTTTCTCCAGAAAAGCAAGGATTTCCTCCTCGGTGACCCCGTTTTCCTCCGTGGCGATCATGTCCACAAAGTTGGGAATGCCGATATCCTGGCCTCTCTTCTCCAGGCGCTCCCTGATCTCTACCTTCAGGCTCTTGGGCATCCAGACGAGCCGATGGATGCCGCCGTCGCCTGAAACGAACTTGCGCTGAGTCACGTTGAACTTGCTGTGTCCCACAAAACCCGGCGTCACGTTGCCGCCGCCGATGACGCCGGCCAGCGTGGTGAATTTCATCCCGGTGGGGGTCATCCCCGTGTAATCGCGGTTGACCGTCATGATCCCGTTGCAGAGAGGAAGAACCGCGGCGATGCATTCGCAGCACCCGCAGGTGGTCATGGGATCAAAGACCAGGCTGTAGAAGTTGTAGCTCGAGATGCTCTGGCGGGAAGCCTTGTAGACGAAATCGTTGACGCCTTTCCAGTTTCCCAGTGTTTCATCGAGGGTCGCACCTTTCTGAACGGGCTGGTTCGGGCCGGTGGGATTGATCTCGAAGGAGGCCTTGCAGTCGAGCCAGTTGTAGGCACCGCACAACCCCGTCCGTTCGGGGCTGATCACGCAGACGTGCGTGGGCGCAAAGGACTGGCAGAGCGTGCATGAGTAGTAGGTCTCGGTGCCTTCGTCCGTCATGCCTTCGATGCGCTCGTCTCGAACCCGGTATGCGGCCTGGGCCTTGGGAATGATCTCATTCACCTTCGCTTCGTCCGTATAAATCTTCACCTGGCATTTGTCGAAAATGGCCCCGAAGTCCTGGTGGAACTTGGCGTGCAGGATCTTTCCGATGTGTTCCAAAGTGAAGCCCTTGTCCACCGCCTGTTTGCTGATGCGATACCAGGCAATGTCCCTTTGCCCGATGTGCATCAACCCCTGCGCATAGTTCACCAGGTGATGGATCTGACGCTCCAGGATGGGTTCATAATCTTCCTGCATTTTGCGTCCGCCGATCTGCACGGTAACGGCCAACGGCAGGCGGCTGCCCGGCTTCACGTCCTTGATGTCCGGACCGATCACCTCGACACTGCCGTCCTCGATGGTGTTCATGTCCGCAATCTGCACGAGCTCACAGCACGGGGTCTTGCCTCCCCCGCACTCCAGGTGGACGTCGTCCCTGCGCACCCGCTCCCCTTCGAAAGCCGGCCCATACGCAACGGGCACCGGAATTTCCGCAACGGTGAGCTTCAGGCCGCGCACTTCAATGGATCTGGCGGTCATCTTGTCGTAGGGAACGCTCGATACGACGTGCTCATATGTGCAAACGCCGGTGGGAAGGATTTCCGGGATGTCCGTATCGGCAATGGTCGGGAAACCCCAATTGATGGCCCCCGCGGCATTGGCCGCCCATTCCGCGTTGACTTCACCCAGCGCGTTGACGAATGCGAACACCCTCTCCTTGTTGTATTTCAGCACGGTGGCGTAGTCCCCCGGCTGCACGCCGCCGAACGCCATGGCGGCGCGGTTGGCGAATCCGAGAGCGAAAACCGCCGCGGAGATGTCCGGGCCGAACGGCACCAGGCGCGTGCTCCATCCGATCTGGACTCCGGCCTCGATCAACTGCTCGGAGAACGTCGTCCCGGACTGATTGGCGCACATGAACACATAGAGGTTCTTTTTCTGATAGTCCTCCGCAATCTCCTTGGCGATCTGCGGACTCGGGGCCGCGCCGACAATGGCGGCAAATCCGGGTGCGCGGCCGTCCACGAATTCGATCCCACGTTTGCGCAGGACGGTGTCGTCCGCGGCGCCCAGCCAGATGCGGTTTCTTTCCACGTCGCAATCTTCGCTGGGCAGATAGAAATCGGGGTCTTCCACGTAACGGATCGCCTCCGCCACCTCCTCGGCCAAAATGGCGGCCATGCCCGCATCGAGCGTGTGCCCGAGATACGGAACGTAGATCTTGTCCTTGATGTGCGGAGGCAGCAGCGATTTGCACCGGTTCAACACCTGCTCCGCATCCGCGAGCTTCTCGACCTTGATCCCGAGGACCGAATAAATGACCGGCAGATAATATGCCGTGTTGGGGAAGGCCAAAGGCTGATTGGCTCCGTACTTATCCATCGCCGCCTTGAATTTGCCTTCCGCTTTGGACACTATATTGTAGGCGCCTTGAATCGCCGCAAAAGCGACTAACCTGGACATGTCTGGTCTCCTTCCTGGAAACATTGTCTGGCTCGGCGGAACTCCGCTTCCCGCGGCAGTTTTTCCGCCTTCACATGCCGGCTTCAAACGGTTAACCTTCCGCCGCTCTCCGATCTTCCATGCTGAAGAGCTTGCGCTCGCGTTCTCCCTTGATGCCGAGCGCGGCCCTCTTCTTGTCGATGTGCTCGATCATCAGCTGAGCCATGTCGTAAGGGTCGGTGGCAAAGCCCCACTTCCCGAACCCCTGTTCTTCGAGACCGTCGAACAGCAATTTGTGGAACTTGGTTCCTTCGACGCTTGGGAAGGTGACCCCGAAAACGGTGTAGACTCCGGAAGCTACGAAATACTGGCCGATGCAGATCGCCTTCTCGCTCATGTACTCGGGAGCGCACCCGGCCACCGGCAAATCGGACAGTTTGTCGCCCAGCCCGCCCGTGCGCACCATTTCCGCGCAGGCCGTCAGGATGCGGCTATTGTCCACGCAGGACCCAAGGCTGATGACGGGGGGCATTCCGACCGTTTCGCACACTTCCTGCAATCCGTCGCCCGCCAGCACGGCGGCATCCGGCTTCATCAGACCGGCCTTGGCCAGCGCGATCTGAGAACACCCCGTCTGAACCACCAGGACGTTGTTCTTGATCAGCTCCTTCACCAGCTCGACATGGATGTAATCCTGTTTCACCCGAGGATTGGTACACCCGACGACACCGGCGACCCCGCGGATACGTCCGTTGATAATGTTGTCGTTCAACGGCACGTATGAACTCCGGAAAGTCCCACCCAGCATGTAGCTGATGTACTCCATCGAAAAACCGTGGATTCCCCAGTCCTGTCGCTGCGGTATTTCGACCTGGACGGGCCGGTTCCGAAATCGTTCGATGGCCATGTCGATGATCTTGTTGGTGCACTTTTCCGTATCGTGCTCGTCGAACTCGACGTGTTCGGCGCCTTCGATCATGGCCCTGCGATTGGTCGTGAAGAACCGGGTGCCGTAGCACTTGGACATGGTGTTGAGTCCCGTCATAATGCACTGAACGTCCACCGCCATGGCATCCACGGCCCCTGTCGCCAGCACCGGCTCCGTGCTCAGAAAATTCCCGGCGTGAGGCACGCCGTGCCGCGCCAGGACCTCGGCTCCGGAACAGCACATGCCGAGCAGGTTGATCCCCCCGGCACCCGCGGCTTCCGCCTTCTTGAGGTTGTCCGGGTCATTGCTCGCAGTGATCATGGCTTCGAAGAGCAGCGGTTCGTGACCGTGCACGATGACGTTCACCTGGTCTTCCTTGAGGAAGCCCATGTTGACGCCGGCCTTCCTGGGTTCGGGCGTGCCGAACAGGATGTCGCTGAGCTCCGTGGCCACCATCGAGCCGCCCCAGCCGTCGGCGAGCGCGGTGCGGGAGCACTGCTTGACAATGTTTTCATAATCCTGGTCGACGCCAATGTGAGACCGGTGCATGATTTCCATGATTTCGCGCATGGCTCCGCGAGGCACGACGCCGGCCTTTCGCCACAGTTCAAGGGTCTTGGGCGGGACTCGTTTCATGAACGGGATTTCACCCTCGACCTGGGTATAGGTCCGCTCCAATTCGGTGTAGAGCTCAGTGGCCACATCCTCGACGCTTCGGCCGTCCACCTTGATATCGATGCTCTTGGCCACTTCGAGCAGCTTCTTCTCGTCCTTGATTTTGTAGCCCTTGATGTTGCCTTTCACCACCTCACGAAAAACGTCCAGCATGCCCATTCCGTGGTCCGTGTGAGCGGCGCCGCCACTGGCCACCATCCGGGAGAAGTTCCGGGCGGCGATGGTGTCGATGGTGGCCCCGCACACGCCGGTCCTCGAGTAGGGGTCTCTCGGGTTCAGGCGGCACGGCCCCATGAAGCAGTGCTTGCAGCACGAGGATTCAGCGCCGATGGGGCAGGGCTTCATTTCGGCGGCACGGTTGAACACCGTTTCGGCGCCGTCGGCAGCCGCCCTCCGCAGCATCTGCATCGTCGACTCGCACGTGGTCGCTGCTTTCGGATCGAGCGGTTTGCTTTTTTTCACCTCAGAGAGTTGTTTTTCCTTCTTCTCCTCTTGTGACATAATCCACCTCGTTTCCCTGGGATTCGGGATGATTCGATAATTGATTCGACCCAATAAAAACCGGGGACCAGGGGGAATCCGGCAGTCCGAGAGTCATCTGTCGCGGCAGGCATTCCATGTTCGTAGCGCCGACTGGAGAGATGAAGGGATTTCCAGGAGAACGCAGGAGAGTTGCCGGACGGCCCCAAATCCAACCGCGCTAGGTCATTTTCGCAATGAATTGCTTGACCAGCTTGATGGCATCGGGATGACGCATCACTACGACGTCGGCACCGGCCAGGAGCAGACCGACGGCGGTGACGGCTTCCATCAGGATGCCCCTTTGAGCGGGGTCCCCCAGCGCGGGGGCTTCCTCCGCGGACAGGTTGGCTTCCTTGCACTTCCAGACTTCATTGCCCACATTGGCGATGATCGGCTGTTGCAGCTTTTCGTCTTCCTGGGTCAGGGCCGCTTGGACGATCCGCTCCATTACGGAATAGCTGTATTCCAGCCCGTACCCGAGGCCGCCCGTCGTCGGATCGATGATGATGTCCTGGCCGGCGACGCCGAGGTTGCCGAGCAGAATGTTGAGCTGCTTGGCAAGATTCACGTCAATCGGCGAAGACGCCACGACCACATGCTTGTAGGCGAGGCAGGCCGCGCCGACCTGCTTGTAGTCTCCTTCTTCCACGGGGGACAGCGCCAGCCTCTTGTCGCTGCATTTTTCCGCCGTCAGGCGCATCACCTCCGTATCCTTTTCGTGGTTGGCCACTCCCCAGATCACGACGGGCACATCCACGGCATTGATCACTTTGCTCACCACTTCCGCAACTTCTTCCGCCGGTTTGTTGTCCCCATTCGGGTCCGCGCTCTTGGTCTGAACCACGATCATCTCCGCTCCATACTGGTCCACGCACTTCCTGGCCCACGCCGCGGAGTCCGCCAGAACATCGAGGAAAGGCGCTTTTGCGGCTTCCGCCCATTCCGCGCTCGGGTCTTTGTCCCACACCTCCATTGCCACCCTGGGCGGGTGAGGAATCGTTCCCTCGAAGGAGTGAAAAGGAAATACTTTCTTGCCTCCGACGGTGACAGCCTTGCCACCGCTCCCCAGAGTCACCTCTCTGATTGCTCCGGTATACACTTGTTTTGCAGGTTGGAAAGCCAATGCCTAACCTCCTTTCGCAGTTGTATCCAAACACACCAAGGTCTCACAGGGAGACACCATTATTTCGTCCTTCCGTCCGAAAAAAGCGGCTCGATCATAGCAGAAACGCGCACCGCCCGAAATCCCGCAAATCACTCAAGCCATCGGCTTCTCCAGGGAAAGACGATCTTCTTCCAAAAGAAAACAAGGGTCCACGCTTCGAACTCTTCCGCACGCATCGCTACGGAACCGTTACGGGTATCGATGAAGATTTTCTGGTGAGAAAAGAACTGGAAGAGCTGTCGCACAGGGAAAAACAGCCGACAAGATTCGCCGGGGAACCTGGATGATTCAATGTCGCCGGATGGACTGTCCAGATCGACTGATGTCAAACAACACGACACCCCCCGCACCATTCATGGGGGTTATATGTAAATAAAGAGATCGCAGGGAAATGTCAACAAATTTCCTGAGGGCAGACGGACTTCACAAGCAATTACAAAAGATTGGAATGGAAATGGAGCTTCAAAACCCTTCGGTCCACCGACTGCCGGTGCTTCCGGTCGTTCGCGCCACGGTCCGAACCGTTCGAAACGAGTTCAATCCTTTCTCCACGGCTTGGATTCCCGGTAGCTCCCGCGCTTCCGTTCGTACTCCTTTCGCTTCGCCTCCGTCATGCATCTGCAGTAGTCTTCGATCAACCTGTCCATCACGTATACCGCCTCGTCGAACCGGCCCGTCTCGGCGTGCGCCTCCGCCAGGGTGTCCAGATAAACGGGGGAGTCCGGATCGGTCCAGGTCAGATCGACCATAATGGCCACCGCCCGCTTGCCGTCGCGCAATTGTCCGTCGGGACACGTCGCAAGCAGGGATGCCATCCGGTGCGCCGCCCGGCGAACCCCCTTCGACGATGCATGTTCAAACCATTTGAGGGCTTCCGCATAATCCTTCCGCACCCCCTCGCCCGCGTAATACCTCGATCCCACCTCGAACTGGGCTTGCGCGTGTCCCTGCTCCGCGGCCTTCCTGTACCACTGAAAAGCCGGCGTTTCATCCTTTTCGGTCCCTTCGCCGAGCTCGTAGCAGGCGCCCAGGGCGTATTGGGCATCGGCATACCCCTGTTCCGCGCTCACCGAGTACCATTGGAAGGCCAAGGTCGCATTTTCGGGAACTCCCTCGCCGTACTCGTACATCTCACCCAGGCGAAACTGGGCCGAAGGCTCCCCTTTTTCGGCCCGCGCCTCGACGGCTTTGACGCCCTCCGCGTCATTTTCGCCCGAATCCGGCATGGAAAGCCCTCGTCCCGGTTCAATGAGCTGGACCGGAACACAGATCAGGAAAAGAAGGGCTGCGATGAACCTGCGGCCGCGACACTCAAGCATCAGCAAACTCCTTGCCGTTCATCGCTCGTGTGAACGGGCATGAACGGAACGCTCAAAATACCGCAATGGAACGACGATTATGTTACATTCGGCAACCCGACACCGCAAGTTCATCATTATATTCCACTGGCGGAAAACTCTCCCGCTTCGGTGTCGAATGGACATGGATCGTTCTCCGGCCCGTGACGGGCAAATGCCATTGAGGGATATCATGGACAAGAAGAAGCGAAAGAACGAATACGCCCTGGAGCGTCTCTTCGGGCGCATTCTGAGCCCGTTTGAAGCCTTCCTCAAACGGACGACCGCGGGAGGCATCGTTCTGATGGGAACCACCGTGCTGACGTTGATCGCGGCAAACTCGGCATGGGGCGACGCCTTTCTGCGCTTCTGGGAACAGCGGGCCCGCTTTGGAATCGGTTCCCTGCAATTTGAAATGAGCCTGCATGACCTGATCAATGACGGCCTCATGAGCCTTTTCTTCCTGGTGGTCGGTCTCGAGTTGAAGCGGGAAATGAAGGTCGGGGAGCTTTCATCTTGGCGGGACGCGGCTCTGCCCGTATTCGCCGCGGCCGGAGGCATGGTCGTGCCGGCGCTCATCTATTACGCCGTCAATCCCCACGGAACCGCCGCGGCGGGCTGGGGGATTCCCATGGCGACGGACATCGCCTTCGCGGTAGGCATACTCGTGCTGCTTGCCTGGCGCATTCCACCCGGCCTCGTCATCTTTCTGACCGCCCTGGCCATCGCCGACGACCTGGGCGCCGTTCTCGTGATCGCCCTCTTCTACACCCACGAAATCAGCCTGGACGCCATCGGCTTTGCCTCCGCCGTTCTTTTTCTGCTGCTCCTCCTGAACCGCGGCGGAATCAGGCACGCTATTCCATACGGCGTTCTGGGCGTGCTCCTTTGGCTGGCCCTGCATCATTCCGGGGTCCATTCCACCCTCGCCGGCGTTCTGCTCGCCTTCGCCATCCCGGCACGACCGGCGCGTGCGCCCGCGGAATTCGAGCGACGCCTGGTCGAGCTTCAAAACGCCTTTCATGCCGAAGCCGCCGCACCGGACTTTGTCGATCAGCCGCTGAGCAACCCGCGCATGGCGACCATCGCCGAGACCCTGGAAAGAAATTCGCGTGCCGTTCAGTCTCCGCTCCAACGCATGGAACACAGGCTCGGCCCCTGGGTCACGTTCGTCGTCATCCCGCTTTTCGCTCTGAACAATGTGGGCATTGACTTCGAGAAAATCGCGCTGCTGCAAGGGCTTTGCGAACCGGTGACCCTGGGAGTCTGCCTGGGGCTTGTTTTCGGGAAGTTCACGGGCATATCCGTTTTCAGCTGGATCGCCGTGAGACTCGGTATCGGGCGGCTTCCTTCCGAGGTCCGGTGGCGTCACCTGCTCGGAGTGGCCTGGCTCGGCGGCATCGGATTCACCATGTCCCTTTTCATCAGCCAACTCGCGTTCGACGACCGACTCCTGCAGGAACAGGCCAAGTTGGGAATCCTCACGGCTTCGTTGCTGTCGGCGATGGTCGGAATGACCTGGTTATACTTCGGCGGAACCAGGGCGCAGCCGAATCGGAAATGACGCCCGTCCGCCCCTCCGTTCATCGCCGGCGATTCGCATCCGCCCGGACCGACCGAAGCCTTTGTCCTTTTGCAGGGTCTTGCCCCCTTGCGGACGCGTTCAGTGAATTTTAACCTTTGTTGAAAGACCGGTTTCGACCGGTTCATTCCGGGGGCGTGGCGCGAGGCAAATACAGTGCGTCCAGAAAGGCGATATCGGGGGGAGGGGACACGGTCCCGCCTAAGAATCGCGCTGGACGCAGGGACGGGAACGGTTCCCGGCCGGCCTCGGTTTTCGCTGCTCCATATTCCGCGAACTTGAAGGCGAATCGTTATTGTGACGGTTTCGGACCGAAGCCGACAGGATAGCGGCCCCTGGAGATCTTGAAACGAGGAGACCACATGATGAACAGACGGTCAGCGTCCCTCCTGCTGCTTCTGGGAATCGGCGCCGTCGCTTTTGGCAAACCCGGAGCCCTGACGGCCCGGGCGGAAAGGCGGGTGGAAGCCATGTCGAATACAAATCAGCCGGATGCCGGAAACCGGGAGACCGGTGCGGCCCCGGATGCGGTGGTCAAGACGGATGCCGAGTGGCGCGCGTCGCTCACCGAGGAACAGTACGCAATCCTGCGGCAAAAAGGCACGGAGCCCGCCTTTACCGGGAAGTATCACGACTTCAAGGGGAAGGGGTTCTACGTCTGCGCCGGGTGCGGCAACCCCTTGTTCAGCTCCGACACCAAGTTCGATTCGGGAACCGGCTGGCCGAGCTTCCGGGCGCCCATTTCCGATAAGAACATCAGAACGGCCACGGACCGAAGCTTCCTGATGACTCGGACGGAGGTTCTTTGCGCGCGATGCGGCGGCCATCTCGGGCACGTGTTCAACGACGGCCCGGCCCCCACCGGGCTCCGCTACTGCATAAACTCGGCGGCGCTGGATTTTGTGGCGGACTGAGGGAGGACCGGCACCGCTTCCCGCCTCTCCCACGCCGTGAGCAGTCAGGGGCGCGCGGCCGGCGAAGCGGAAGCCGTATGCCCGTCCTGCTCCCGTCAACCGCTGACGCAATCGCCTCCTCGAGGAGGCACAAGGATGCCGCAATGAAGATTTCCGTACTGGTGATTGCGCTGCTTCTCCTGGGATCGGCTGCCGCCTTGCTCGTCTTTACGGCTAGCGGACCGGGCTCCGAAGGGAAATACCCCGCCGGCGATGTCAAACTCGCGGAAGCGACCTTCGCAGGAGGCTGCTTCTGGTGCATGCAGCCGCCTTTCGACAAACTGGAAGGTGTCGTTTCGACGACGGCGGGGTACACGGGGGGCAGGGAAAAAGACCCGACCTATGAACAGGTGTCCGCCGGTGCAACCGGACATGTCGAGGCCGTGCGGATCGTGTACGACCCGAGCAGGATTTCATACGAGCAACTCCTCGACGTCTTCTGGCAGAATATCGACCCGACGCAGCCCGACGGACAGTTCGCCGACACGGGCCCTCAGTACCGGACGGTCATTTTCACACACGATGACGAACAGCGGCTTCTGGCCGAAGCTTCCCGGCGGAAGCTGGAACAGTCCGGGAGGTACGACCGGGGGATAACGACCGAAATCCTTCCCGCCACGCCGTTCTACGAGGCGGAAGAATACCATCAGGCATACTACAGGAAAAACCCGCTACGGTATGAATACTACCGCCGCATGTCGGGCAGAGAGCGGCACATTGCCGAGAAACGGGAGCCGGAGAAACCGGCCCGCCCCGGCAAAGCCGCGGAGAAATGATCGGCGGAGCACTGCAAACCTCCCGGAAGACGGCGGGGCGAGGCCTTTCATGCAAATCGGGTTCGATTCACGCCAGTCTGAAAGCGACGCCGTCATGGCGGTGCCTGGCGGGAACGGCGGTTTCCGCCAGGCGTCACAACATTTTCCCGCCGCTCCTGCACGGTCGCGGGACGGGCAAGCCGCGTCCACGAGGGATCTTCGATCTTTCTGCATTCCGGATCATTAAAGCTTGGCACGACGCCCTGTCCGATATAGTCTTGAATGGTTTGTTTTCAGGCACCCCCAGCCGGATTCTGCGAATTCGGGAAATGAGACACGGAATGCGGCCTTGGAAAGGCCGGACGCTCGAAAAGCGACCGGGAATCTGCTGCCCGCCGCCGCCCGATGCCGTGGACACGCTCGGCGCCGGGACGATTCATTGAGGAAGCGGTCCCGGGGAGGCATCATTCCCCTGGACGTCTCGTGGCCCAAAGGCGCAAGATGAAGATTACGCACAGAAAAAAAGCCCGAGCCGCCATGATTTCCGTCTTGTCCAACGCTACACTTGTGGCGCTCAAAATCGTGGTCGGCGTTTACATCGGATCGGTTTCCGTGATCTCCGAAGCAATCCATTCGGGTGTCGACCTGCTGGCCGCCGCGATCGCCTATCTTGCCATACGAACCTCCGGAAAGCCTCCCGACCGGAAGCACCCTTTCGGGCACGGAAAATTCGAGAACATCTCCGGTACGGTGGAAGCTCTGCTCATTTTCCTGGCCGCGGCATGGATCGTCCATGAATCCGTCAAGAAGCTGCGGCATCCCGAACCTATTGGCGTCGCGGCATTCGGCGTGTGCATCATGCTGCTCTCCGCCGTGGTGAACGTCATTGTGTCCAGGATGCTTTTCAGAGTGGCGAAAGAAACGGATTCCGTGGCGTTGGAAGCCGACGCTTGGCATCTGCGCACGGATGTCTACACCTCGGTGGGCGTCATGGCCGGACTTGGAATCATCTGGATCGGGAGCATCTATTTTCCCACCGTGGAGCTGGACTGGGTGGATCCCGTGGCCGCTATCGGCGTCGCCGTGCTCATCATCAAAGCAGCCCTCGATCTGACCCTCAAATCAGCCCGGGACCTCCTGGACGTCAGCCTCCCATCGGAGGAGGAATCGATCATCCGGCGGCAAATCTCCGAGCATGCCCCCAATATCAAGGGGGTGCGCCGTCTTCGAACCCGCAAGGCGGGGTCCACCCGGTTCGTGGAATTTACGATCCTCGTCGATTCGGAAATGACGGTGGGGGAATCGCACTGCATCGCCGACGTTATCACACGGGCCATCCAGGAGCGATACCAGGGAGTGATCGTCACCATCCACGTCGAGCCATGGAAACCTCACGGCTCACGCCGCGGAAGCGGCTCGTCCGAGAGGGAATGACACGGCCGCATGCCATGGGGTCAAACCTACACTTTTCACATTTTCCATGACCCCGGGGGCTCACCGGC